>ERZ761602.1609-NODE-1609-length-39950-cov-6.502319_pt1 | contig 39950 bp, 27 predicted proteins | sample MGYA00512165_ERZ761602 | MGnify/ENA primary metagenome ERZ761602 (study PRJEB28899, sample SAMN02445085) | bioreactor sludge metagenome | biome: EBPR sludge; isolation source: Thorneside wastewater treatment plant | place: Australia: Brisbane, Thorneside...
ACACTCACTGAGGAGGTCTCTTCTTAACCTGTCTTCACGAAAGGGGGCAGGCCACCAACAGTGGACGACGATGATTCGGGAAACCGTCGTCATGCCCCCCGCAAGTGGCGCAGAACTGCACGTCAAGTTTGACCGTCTAACCGGCTATCAACTCTTTAAGCGAACTCAAGGGTCCTCCACGGAGACAGCCAGCAGAACACTTTCCATGAACGTATACGAAGATCACTATATCAGGCAATGGTTCATTGTCGAAGGCGAGGTTGAACAGGGAGGATGAGAGTGGTGACCGTCGGGTGCGTGTTCGCGCTACTCTCCTTGGTCAATGCCCAGTCCCTCCCGAACGTTGTGCTTGTCGGCGTCAAACCCGAGAAGAGACTGTCAGTGCTCGGAAAGCTGAGTTCGGCGGGATCGAAGGCCCTCGACACTCTGCGGAAGGAAGGGTTCCTGGTCCGGGAGAAATCAGGCATTGTGGTCATTATCGACAAGACGTCGAGCCCGTTCGCCGCGCTAGATCGAACACGGGCCCAGATCGACGTTTTTGCTCGCCCGGGCGTGGAAAGCGGCGTGCTTGAGTGGTCGAGTCTCAGCTCCGCTGAGCGCGACTCGTTGGTCACACGACTAGAACTCTTGGCAGGAGCAAAACTGCAGTCTTTCAAGGGATCGATCGCACTCAGCGCGAGTCCCGTGGTGCTCATTCAGATCGGCGGCCGCGTCGTGACGGACGTCACGTTGGGAGTCGATCCAATCGCGGCGGAGCAGGAACGCCTTCTCAAGAGGAGCCCCGCGAAGATTGAACGGTCCCAAGAGGTGCTTTCTGCAAGCCTGCCTCCCAGCCTGGACTTCCTCATGGTTCCACGCACCCTTCCCCGCAGCGCGCTGCTTGACGCCGCCTCCGATGTCGTGCGTACAGAACTGGAGACAGCCGAAAAAGCCGTCGACGATGCTGCCAGAAAGTTCCTGGAGCGGCTCGGAATCAAGGATGGCCGCTTCGGACGAGCCCGCCTCGACGAGCTCCCGGCTGAGATTCAAGACAGGCTTGCGGCGAGTGTCTCGGCAAAGCCGGAGCGGTACGGCTTTTCGAACTCGGCGGAAGCCGTCGCCGCGCTTCGGCAAAGCCGCCTAGACTTCGGAGTCGAGCTCGGGCTCACCTACTACGATCCGGCGACGGGCGGTTTCCGGGTGGGAGCGGTCACTCAGGTCTGGAAGTGAAGCGCTCGCTCCAGCGATCGGTCGGGCTCGACCAGCCTGGTATCTTCGCTCCGGAGGAACGAAGAACCTATGAACAAGAACCTATGGATCACCCTGGTGGCCGCGGTGCTGATGATCGGCGCCATCGGTTGCGCCAAGAAGGAAGAGTCGACCGGCACCACCGGTGGCACGACGGCAGGCGGGACCACAGGCGGTTCGACCGGATCGACCGCCCAGAACGAGGGCCCCGTCACCCTCAGACTCGCGATGAACAAGGGCGACAAGTACGAAGTCGCGATGGAGATGGACTCGCAGGTCGACATGAGCGCGGTGACACCGCCGCCCGGAGCCGATGCGAAGACGCTTGAGATGATCAAGCAGGGCGGCTCGATGAAGATGTCGACGACCGAAGAGCGCGAAGTCGTCGACGTGCAGCCTGGAAAGATCACCGTGAAGGGCACGACGACGACGGCCACGGGCGACGGCACCGGCATCTTCCAGGAACAAGCCAAGGCGATGGCCGCAGACGAGAAGGGCAAAGAGAAAGTCACGGTCAACGACGAGCGGAACCGGCGGGTCGACGATCCCGCGGCGAAGGGCGACGATTCTCTGACCTTCGAGTTCCCTGAGAAGGAGATCAAGGTCGGCGACACCTGGACCGGCAAGACCAAGTTCCAAGACAAGGATGTCGAAATGACGTTCAAGTTCGAAAAGCGGGAGACCGTCGACGGGATCGACACCGCCGTCGTTTCGGCCACCTTCGAGGGTCCCGAGTTCAAGACGGTCGAACCGATGATGAGCTGGTACGACATCAAGACCGGGGTGCCGATCAAGGGCACGGGGAAAATCGAGATGTCGATTCCGAATGGCGGCAAGGTCATGATGACGATGAACATGACCGTCAAGAAGAAGTAGGCGACGTCCCTCTCCGCCGGGCATCGGCGGAGAGGAAGCCTCGCGACAATTTCTCAGTTCTTAATGCGGGGGTAGCATCTTAACCGATGGTGAGATGCTATGAAAACTTGGTTGTTCTTCGCCACGCTGATGGTAACCGCTTCGCAGGCCCATGGAGCATTGATCCTCCTCACGGCCTCTGCGTGGGCACAACCGGCTCCGCGCCCTTGGAACCTCCTAGTCACCCACGAACCTCCGACCCAGGCCCAGCGTGAGATCCTCGCAATTCAGGATCGAGCGGAGGTCCAACAAAAGGCCCTTCCTTAGGTTGCATGACGATGCACCCTGACGGGTGCACGGTGGTTTATCCCGAGAACCTCTTCAATCTTCGCTCGGTAAGAGAACGGACCCAAGCACTGCATAAGCTCTCTCTAATCGACAAGCCGGTAAGCGCCAAGGGTCTGAGCCCAGAAGATCGCCAAGCCTTCTTGGCTCTTTTGGCCCCGGCCGATCCTGAGGCCGCCCTGGTGCTCAATCGGTCCGACGCTCACTTTGCGTTCGGCGTTTCCACCGAACTTGAGCTCGTCGCCGATGGCCGATCCGTCTTCGTGCCGCTAGGCGACGCGTTCAAGATGAAGTTCCCCGAGCCATATCCGCACTGGGACTCTAAAGATGCGCAGCATCAAGCCGACATCAAGAAGCTGATGAGTACTTACGCACTTCGGCGATCGACGAAGTCGGGTTCACTTCGATCGATCGCAGAGTCTCAACGGCCGAAAGGCCCTCTGTGATCGAGCGGTTTTCGAGCGCCCTTCGTGAGCAGGTCGCCGAGCAGACGCGGCTGTACGAGCGGACGGTTGACGCGATCAAAAAGCGGTCTGACACGCTCGGCCTCCCCAAACGGGGCGACGCCATCGAGACGTTCAGCCAGGAGCACCGACACGCGATCGGGAGTGAACTGGAACTCAATTTTCGGAGTCATGGGTTCGCTTCCGCCGCGGAAGCCAAGAGCTTTTTGGAGCGAGCCCGGGTGTCGGACGTGCGTCAGCGATGCAATTTCATCACGTCCGTGATCGACGAGCACCAGCAAACGATGCTCCGCATCACGGAGATTCGCGTTCGGCGCACGCCCTAGGCGCCCCTCGGGTATCCTAGGCCACTGTGGGAGGCAGGCTCGATCCTGCCGCATGCACCACGGAGGCACCCCTTGCGAAAAAACGTCAAAAAGAATCGCCATTCGCCGCGCTTCGTGGCCGCGATCAAGCAGGTCGAGAAGGACTTCCTCTACGAAGTCGCTCCTGCCCTCGATCTGGTCAAAAAAACCGCCACCGCCAAGTTCGTCGAGAGCGTCGACCTGGCGATCAAGCTCGGCATCGATCCTCGTAAGAGCGATCAGAACGTCCGCGGCATCACCAACCTGCCCCATGGCACCGGAAAGACCAAGAAGGTCGCCGTCCTCGCCAAGGGCGACTTCGCCAAGGAAGCTGAGGCCGCCGGAGCCGATGTCGTCGGCGACGAGGACCTGATCACCCGAATTCAGAACGGCTTCTCCGACTTCGACGTCCTGCTCGCTGCCGAAGAAATGGCCCCCCAGATCGGCAAAATCGGCCGCATCCTCGGCCCGAAGACCCCGAACAAGCGCAACGGCACGGTCACCAATGCGATCACGCAGGCCGTCAAGGAGATCAAGGCCGCGACCCGCGTCGAGTACCGCGCGGACAAGGCCGGCGTCGTCCACATGCCGCTCGGAAAGGTCAACTTCTCCGACGACCAATTGCTTGAGAACTTCAACGCCGCCGTCGGCGCCGTGGTTCGCGCCAAGCCGTCGAGCACGAAGGGTCGCTACCTGATCTCGGTCACGGTCAGCAGTTCGATGGGCCCGGGCGTCTCCGTCGATCCGACGCTGGCTCAGAAGTCCTCCGGCGCCTGATCGGAGGTCACACTAGCCCCTCGTGTCCTCGACACGAGGGGCTTTGTCGCATCAGCCCTTGATCGCGCCCGCGAGCATGGTCTCGTGGATCTTCTCGCGGAAGATCCAGTACACAAGCAGCACCGGGAGCATCACGATCACCAAGCCCGCGAACAGGGCTCCCCAGTCGGCCTGATAATGCTGGACCATCACCAGGTTCGCGATGCCGAGCGGGAGCGTGTAGTTCTCCTGGCTCGTGATGAGGACGAGCGCGAGACTGTACTCGTTCCAGAGCCCGATCGCGTTGAAGATCCCGACGACGATCAAGCCGGGCTTCGCGAGCGGCATCATCACCCGCCAAAACGTCCCCGCATGGGTGCAGCCATCGATCTGGGCGGCCTCCATCAATTCGCTCGGCAAAGCCTGGAAAAAGCCCGTCAGCACGAAGATCGTGAACGACAGCGAGTACGCCACATACACCACGATCAGCCCCGTCTTCGTGTCGAGCATGTGCATGTTCTTCAAGAGGAAGAAGAGCGGCACGATGATGAGGAAGTTCGGGAACATCATCCCGCCGAGAAACGCCCCGAACAACGTGCGGCTACCCCGGAAGGGGTACTTCGCGAAGACGTAGGCGGCCATCGCTCCGATCGGAAGCAGGATCACGAGCGTCCCGAGCGTCACCAGGATCGAGTTGAAGAACGCACTCCCGATCCCCGCCGCCCGCCACGCATTGCCGTAGTTTTCGAAGCGGGGCGACGAGGGTAGCCCCCAGGGCGACGCGAAGATCTCAGGCCCTGACTTCAGTGACGTCAACAGGACCCACAAGAGCGGCACGACGACGGTGAGCGCGAACAACAACAACCCGATCGAGGTCAAGAACTTCTTCACGACCGCGCGCCCTCCGGGTTCTTGCGGAACACGAACGCCAGAATTCCCGCAAGCGCCATCGCCACGATGAAATTCGCCACGGCGATCGAGGTGGCATATCCATACTGCGTGTTCTTGAACGCCTGCTCGTATAGGTACGTCAGCAGGACCTCGGTCTTGCGATCCGGGCCCCCTGCCGTCATCAGGTAGACGAGCGCGAAGATGTTCATCACGTTGATGACCACGTAGGTTGCAGCCACCCGCTTCACAGACCAAAGCATCGGCCACGTCACGCCCCAGAACTTACGCCATCCGTGGGCACCGTCGAGTTCGGCCGCTTCGTCGACCTCCTCCGGAATCTGCTGGATGCCGGCCGCAAACAGCATGATGTAGAAACCGAGTGCGTACCAGACGAACGCGACCGTGACCGCAGGCAGAGCGAGGTTCGAGTCTCCGAGCCAGCCTTTGTCGGGCGTCGGGAGCCCGACCTTACGCAGCCCGCCGTCGACCAGCCCGAAAGAGGGGTTGTACAGAAACTGCCAGAGAATCGCGACGACGACGAGCGAGATCACTTGGGGAAAGAGATAGACCCCGCGGAGGACCTTGCCGACCCGGCCCGAGCCCTTCATGCCGACCGCAATCGCGACGCCGACCGAGATCAGGACGATCCCACCGACAACCAGGATCCAGAGGTTGTTCTTCAGTGCCTGCCAGAAGACCGTATCGGCCCAGAGCCGATCGAAGTTCTCCGCCCCGACGAACGTCTTCTTCGCCGAGACACCCCGCCACCGGTACATCGAGAGCGCGAACGCCTGGACCAGCGGGAGGATCACGAAGACGCCGTAGAGCAGGCCGGCCGGGGTGAGAAAGCCGAGGATGAACAAACTTCGGCTACGCGAACGACGCATGTGCGGATTATGCCCGCGACACCCGACGTTCGCTTACCGAGGGTTCTGGGGGGCGCGCACCGGCGGCGGGCTCAAGAAGACGTAGTCGGCCAGCCCTCGGCTCACCATTCGGCCTTCGTTCCCATCGATACAAACCACAGATACCGTCTTGTCTCCGGTTCGGCGTTGGATGCGGTAATTGATGCCCTGGTCGTACATCACGTGGCCGGAGCCGGCGATGATCACGAAAATCGCATTCGGATTGGCGGGCCTGGCCTGCACGTACTTGATCGCCGTGTCCGCCATCCCTTCATCCCAGAGGACCATCGCCGCATACGTGTTGTCCATCTGCGGACCCGCCATCGGATGTCCACCCATCATCGCCGTAAAGACCTGGCGATGCGTGGTGTTGCCCAGGAAGAGCTCGGGAAGCTCCCGCTGCTGCTCGGCGGTGAGACCGGTCGGTCCGCTGCGCCCGACCGAACGGACCCAGTCGCGGGGAACGTTGAGCGCCACCATCGGCAACCCAAACTCGCGTACGACGTCGAAAATCGGCTTATAGAGACCGAATTCGAAGCCCCACTCCTTCTTCCAGTTCGAGCGCTCGATGAACTCGGCTTCCGACCACCGCCCAAGGGTGTAGGGATTCAGGTTCATCTGGTTTGGGCGCGTGAACATCTCGAAGCCCACCGTGACGCGGCGGCCCGACTCAACGAGAGCCCGGATGATCTCGCCCTGCATCTTGTGGTGTTCACCGGAGTCGTGGCTCTCACCGACCAAAAGGTAGCGAGCGGCTCGGGCTGCCTCGACGACCTCCTGCACGGAGGCGCGCCGACCCCGGGCGAGGTCGTTGAGACCCATTTCGATCCGCACCTGCGATTCCGACGGGATCGGGAGCAGATACGGATCGACGGCGTCCTTCTGGGCGATCGCAAGAGCGCCAACGAATGCAGAGAGCATAAGCCTATGATGACAGGTCGGGTGCCGCGGGAATGCGTGGGCGCGCTCGTGCCTGCAATCGGAAACAGGAATCAGCGACCGGATTGGAGTTTGTCGATGACGTGAATGACGCCGTTCGACACCGGGAGATCGGCGACGACGATCGTAGCGTCACCGAGAGCGACGCGTTCTCCATCGAGGGTCAATCGCCGCACTTTCCCGTCGCCGGAGGTCATCGCGGCACCCACTTTCAGTCCGGCTTTGCCCGCCGGCAAGTTCAATCCGACCCGGTGTCCCTTCACCAAGTAGCGCATCACGAACCCCCTCGCGGCCTCACGGTCTCGAGTCAGACGCGCGAGATCCTCTCTGGGCATGCCCTTGAACGCGGAGTCTTGCGGCACGAAGAGCGTGAATTCACCGTCGCTGTCCAGCGAGGGCGTCAGCCCGGAAGTCGCCAACACCGCGGCGAAGGTGGCCAGCCCCTTAAGCCCGCCCACGGCTTGCTCCGTCTTCAGTGACTGCGCCTCGGGATACACCGAGCACTTCGTGAACTTGACTCTCTTGAAGATGCCCTTTTTGACTTCGATGAGCACCTCTTCGGTGCCATAGGGGATGCCCCCTAGCTCCTCGCAACTTGCGTCCGATTTGGTCAATACGGTGAAGCCCACCCACGTGCCGGCGACACCCAGCGCGGTCATGGCCGCAAAAAAGGCGGCGTACAGGGGTCGATTCCAGGTGCGGTTCATCGCTTCTCCTCCACGATCGAATCGAGCATGACCATCACGCCGTTGTCAGTCGGGATCTCAAGCGCGACGACGCCGGCTCCGCCGACCGTCATCCGTCCAGGCTTGACTTCGATCCGACGCTCGGCGCCGTCTCGGCCCTTTGCCACCGAAGTGGACCGGATCTTCAGTCCAGACCCAAACTCGACCCGAGTGCCGAGCAGGATGTGCCGCGAGACAAACGCGGCCGCAGCCGCACGGTTCTTGGTCAGTTGCTCGACCTGCCGCTGAGAAAGCTTTTTGAACGCCTCGTCAGTGGGTGCGAGAATCGTGACGTCTTGCGCGGAATCCACCTCGGACGAGAGGCCGGATGTCTCCAAGATCGTGCTGAACGTCGTCAAGTTGGACATTTGGCTGGGTGCGCTGGAAGCGCCGGCCTTGGGTTTGGGCTTGGGTTTCAGCGTAACTTCGCAGTTCGTCACGGTAGCTTCGAACAAGCTCCCGTCTTCGTGTGTCCCGATCACCTGGGAGTGGCCGAGGATCTTTCCGCCGATGCCAGTGCAGCTTTCGTCGGTCCAGGTGACGATCATCACCTTCTTCAATCCCAGGACCAGCGCGAACGAAAAGGACGCCGTAGCGAGCAGCGAAAAGAGTGTCCAAAACTTCAAAGTTGGGCTCCGCATGATTCCTCCAGGTCGGGCAGTGTATCGCCCGGCTGGAGGGACGGACCACTAACTTTCGTCAGGGTTTCAGGCCACGACCAGGTTCACCAGCTTCTTCGGCACGACAATGACCTTGCGCACGGTCTTGCCCTCGATGTTCGCTTGGATCTTCGTCGAAGCGAGAGCGGCAACCTCGAGATCGGCGTCGGATGCATCGGCCGGCAACGAGAGCGTATCGCGGAGCTTTCCGTTCACCTGCACGGCGACTTGAATGCTCTCCTCGAGCGCGAGCTCTGGCCGACCGACCGGCCAGGTCGCCTCGTAGGTGAAGCCCGTTCTTCCGATCGACTCCCACAGCTCGTCGCACGCGAAAGGTGCCGCCGGAGCCAGGAGCAGAATCAGGGTCTCGGTCGCTTCGCTGAACGCGAGCACCTGGGCCTCGGTCGATCCATCGAACTCCTTCGCCGCCTCCGTGAGCTCGTTGACCATGATCATCATCGCGGAAATGTAGGTGTTGAACGCGAAACGCTCGATGTCGTCTGTCGCCTTGAGAATCGCCTTGTGGGTCGTCCGGCGCACTCGGGTCGCCAGCGCATCGTCAGACGCACCGATCTTGGCTCGCCAATCCGGATCGAACCGCGGCTGCAGCTCGGAAACGAGCCGGAATACTCGCCCCAGATAGCGCACGATGCCTTGGATGCCGTCGGTGGACCAAACGACGTCCCGCTCGAACGGGGCCACGAAGAGCTCGTAGACCCGCAAGGCGTCGACCCCGTACAGGTCGGCCGCCTCCTCAGGCGTGACGACGTTGCCGCGAGATTTCGACATCTTCTCGTTCAAGAAGAACACGTCGCCCTCGGGGAGTGAGGCGGCTTCTTCGAACGTGATCGGAACGCCCTCCTCGCCGACCGCGAGCGTCTCACCGGGGCGGGGAGCTCGGTATGGGGCGGGGGCGAGAACCATTCCTTGGTTGAGGAGGCGCTGGAACGGCTCGGAAACGGGGCACACGCCGGCGTCGAAGAGCACTTTGGTCCAGAACCGCGCGTACAGCAGGTGCATGACCGCATGCTCGGCACCCCCCACGTAACAGTCGACCGGCATCCATCGCGCGGCCTTCTCATAGTCGAATGGAAGATGCTCATTGTGGGGATCGCAGAAGCGCAGGAAGTACCAGGACGAGCAGGCGAAGCCACCCATCGTATCGGTCTCCCGGTGCCCCAGCTTGCCATCCCGGTCGGTCACATTGACGAAGTCCGGGATCGACGCCAGCGGGGATGTCCCGTCGCCACTCGGCTCGTAGTGCTCGACTTCGGGCAGATAGACCGGCAGCAAGTCGTCGGAGACAACCTGGAGTTCGCCGTCCGCGCCATGGATGATCGGGATCGGACAGCCCCAGTACCGCTGCCGCGAGATCAACCAATCGCGAAGCTTGTAGTTCACCTTCCGCTCCCCGATGCCGAGCGCTTCCATCCATTCGCCCAGGCTCCGTTGGCCGTCGGCGACGGTCATCCCGGTGTATTCGCCGGAATTCACCATAACGCCGTCCTTGGAGGACCACGGGAGCTCGACCTCCGCTTCGAGGCTGGGGGCGATGACCGGAAAGATCGGGATGCCGAACTGGGTCGAAAACTCGAAATCCCGCTCGTCATGGCCGGGCACGGCCATGATCGCCCCGGTTCCGTAACCCATGAGCACGTAATCGGCGACCCAAATCGGGATCTGCTCGCCATTCGCGGGGTTGATCGCGAACGCACCGAGAAAGACTCCCGTCTTGTCGCGATTCACAGCGAGGCGATCTTGTTCACCCAGGGTCCTCGCCGCTTCGCGATAGGCTCGGACGGCGTCGGCATGGGTCGGATCGACGATACCGAGCAGAGTCTCGACAAGGGGATGCTCGGGCGCGATGACACAGAACGTGACGCCGAAGATTGTATCGACGCGCGTCGTAAAGACCCGCATCACCATCTCGCGTTCGGGCCGCTTCACGACAATTCCGCCGGCATCTTCGTGGGTGCTGTGGGTCACACCCTCGACGACCACCTTCATGCCGAATTCGACTCCCTCGCTGCGGCCGATCCAGTTGCGCTGCATCTCCTTGATGCCGTCCGGCCAATCGACCGTGTCCAGATCGTCGATCAAGCGCTGGGCGTAATCCGTGATCTTGAAGAACCATTGAGGGATGAACTTCTTCTCGACGAGCGCGCCAGAACGCCACCCACGGCCGGCGACGACCTCTTCATCGGCGAGCACGCACATCTCGACCGGATCCCAGTTCACGGCCGCCATCCGCCGCTCCGCCAAACCTCTTTCGAACAGGAGCTTGAAGATCCATTGGGTCCACTTGTAATAGCTCGGATCGCTCGAATAGAAGCTCCGCGACCAGTCGTAACTCATCCCCACGAGCTCCATCTGTCGGCGGTAATTCTCGCCGTAGGCCTGCACCATCGGGGCCGGATGGAGCTTCCGGGAGATCGCCTCGTTCTCCGCGGGGAGGCCGAAGGCATCGAAACCCATCGGATGAAGCACGTTGTAGCCTTGCATCACCTTCAAGCGGGCAACGACATCGCTGGGAACGTAGTTGCGGCAGTGGCCGACGCTCAGCCCTTTGCCGCTCGGATACGGGAAGAACTCAAGCACATAGAAGCACGGACGACTCGGATCTTCGCGCGTGAGAAAGAGGTCGGCATCGCGCCAACGCTGTCTCCACTTCTCTTCGAACGTCGCAGGCTCATATCGCTCGGGCATGCTTGGTTGTACCTGGAGCCAGAACGCGGAGTCGGGATCTTCAGGTTCCCAGACCGAGGCGCGGTTCGCCCAACCGTTCGCGGATCAAGTCCGCGACCGCATCGACCCGCGCCTTATCGGCTTCGAGAAGCGGTAGCCGCAGGCCAGGGTTGGAGAGCACCCCCAGGCGATGAAGCAGCGCCTTGTTGCCGGGAGGCTGGGGCAACGATCGAATCGCCTCGATGCAGGGTCGGGTTAGGGAAAAACGGGCCTCCGCGGTCTCGCGATTCCCGGATGCAATGGCCGACAGCACTCCGACCAGCCACTGAGGGATCACGTTCGAGGCCCCGCTGATCGTGCCCGACCAGCCCGCGTCGATCGCGTCCAGCAACAGGGTTTCGTCGCCGACGTAGAGCACGTGGTCATCGGACACGGCCGCGCGATACAAAGCCAAGTTCGCGCCCTCGCCGCTACTGTCTTTGAGGCCCAGGAAGTTCGGGTGCCCGGCGAGCCGGCCCATCGCCTCCGGCGAAAAAGTGAAGCCCGTCATCTTCGGAAAGTTGTAGACCAGCACCGGAGTCGGGCTCGCCGCGAGCAGCGCCTCGAACCAGGCGAGCACGCCCTCCTCGGGCGCGGCTCGGAAGTAGGACGGCGCCATCACGAGGACCGCCGATGCACCATAGGTTGCAGCCTGTTTCGTCAGCCAGGTGGCCTCGTCCAGGCTCGGGGTGGCGATCCCGAGCACGAGTTCGAGACCGCCCGCAAGGTTGGCCGAATCCCTCAGGAGATCGCGCTTTTCCACCGCGCTCAACGAGGGTCCTTCACCATTCGTCCCGGCCAGCACCACCCCCGCGCAGCCGGCCGCCTCGAACCAGGCCAGCAGCTTGGCCATCTGGGCCATGTCGACGCGACCCTTCCCATCGAACGGGGTTACGGAAGCGGGATAGACGCCGAATCGCTTCATGCCTCCTCGTCCCCACCGCCGGTGATGTCTTCTTCGAACATCTCCTCCATCTCGTCTGAAACGTCTTCGTCCATGGCCTTGCCCATCTCGCGCACCAGCCTCCGCATTTCCGCTGGTGATTCTGGTTCGCCCTGCAGTTCGAGCCGGTCGCCGAGCTCATCGATGCGATCGTCCTCGGTCCGCCCGCGCGTGAACCGGCTGACCAGTCGCTCAAGGTCGGTACCCCCGCATGAGGGGCACGCCTCGCGATCGGGATCCGCGGTCATGCCGACGAGGAGGGTGACTTTCTTACGGCACCCGAGACAGCGGTACTCGTAGAGCGGCATCGCCCCCTAGTGGCCCTGGGCTTCCAGCCATCGCTCGGCGTCGATCGCGGCCATGCAGCCGGTACCTGCCGCCGTCACGGCCTGGCGGTACACGTGATCCGCGACGTCCCCGCAGATGAACACGCCGGGAATCTTGCTCTTGCTGCTCCCGGGCTGAGGGATGAGGTACCCGTTCTCGTCCATGTCGAGGATGCCTTGGAAGAGGTCGCTGTTCGGCTTGTGCCCGATCGCGATGAACACCCCCTGGATCGGCATCTCCCGCTTCTCGCCGGTCTCGGTGTCGACGAGGCGGACGCCCGTCACCTTCTTCGCCGGCTCGAGATCGCCGAGGATTTCGTCGATCGACGTGTTCCAGAGGACTTCGATCTTGGGGTGCGCGAGGACCCGATCCTGCATGATCTTGCTTGCGCGGAAGGCGTCGCGGCGATGGACGACGTAGACCTTGCTGCAGTGGCGAGTGAGGTAGTTCGCCTCCTCCATCGCCGTGTCGCCCCCGCCGACCACGATGACTTCCTTGTTGCGGAAGAAAAAACCGTCGCACGTGGCGCACGCGCTGACCCCGTGACCGCCGAACGTCACTTCGCTCGGCAATCCGAGCCACTTTGCCGAGGCACCGGTCGCGATGATGACGGCCCGCGCCTGGTACTCGGCATCACCCGTCCAGACCTTGAACGGGGAACTCGAGAAGTCGACCTTGACGATCTCCTCGTCGCGGATCGTCGTACCGAATCGCTCGGCCTGCTCGCGGAAGAGGACCATCATCTCCGGCCCCATGATCCCTTTCGGAAATCCGGGATAGTTCTCGACGTCGGTCGTGATCATCAGCTGTCCGCCCGGCTGGAGCCCGGCGAAGAGCAGGGGATCGAGGCTGGCGCGCGACGCGTAGAGAGCGGCCGTGTAACCGGCCGGACCGGAGCCGATGATGAGGACGTTGTGCACCATAGGGGAGTGCGAGAGTACCTGCTTGTGGCAGGGCCATAATCAGGAGGTCATGCGTACGCGAACCTGCTTGGGCGTCATCGTCGGCAATCGGGGCTTCTTCCCCACTCACCTGTGCGAATCGGGTCGCAAGGCGATCCTCGAGGTCCTCGAATCCGAGGGGATCGACGCTGTCATTCTCCCCGAGAGCGCTCGCCAGTTCGGCTCGGTGGAGTCCCTCGACGATGCCCGGGCCTGCGGCACCCTCTTCGCCGCCGACCGCGACCAGATCGACGGCATCCTCGTCACTCTCCCGAACTTCGGTGACGAGCGCGCGGTGGCCAATGCGATCCGCTTCTCGGGACTGAACGTCCCCGTCCTCGTCCACGCCTTCGCCGACGACGCGAAACGAATGACGATCGCGGACCGACGCGACAGCTTCTGCGGCAAGATGTCGGTCTGCAACAACCTCCGCCAGTACGGCATTCGTTTCAGCCTCACCGATCTCCACACCGTCGATCCGAAATCCGAAGCGTTCCGCGCTGATTTGGCCCGCTTCGCCGCCACCTGCCGCGTGGTCCGTGGCCTGCGCGGCGCCCGCATTGGGGCTCTCGGTGCGCGCCCGACCGCCTTCAACACCGTTCGCTACAGCGAAAAACTGTTCGAGCATTCCGGAATCAGCATCGAAACACTCGACCTCTCCGAAGCGCTCGGTCGCGCCGACAAGCTCGACGCGTCCGATCATGCGGTTCAGGCCAAACTCGCGGCGATCTCCGGCTACACCGCGGTCGAGGGGATCCCCACCGAGAGTCTGGCCAAGATGGCCAAACTCGGAGTGGTGATCGACCGCTGGATGGCCGAGGCCGGTCTGGTCGCGACCGCGATCCAGTGCTGGACGGCGCTAGAGGAGTTCTATGGGATCGTTCCCTGCACGCTCATGTCGATGATGTCGAACGGGCTCCTGGCCAGCGCCTGCGAGACCGACATCGCGGGCACGGTATCGATGCTCGCCCTCCAGCTTGCCTCCGAGCGTCCGTCAGCGCTCCTCGACTGGAACAACAACTACGGGACCGATCCTGACAAAGCGGTCGTCTTCCACTGTTCGAACTTGCCGAAGGACGTGTTCGCGGAGCAGAAGATGGACTTCCAAGAGATCATCGCCGGCTCGGTCGGGAAGGACAACACGTTCGGCACGATCGTCGGCCGGATGAAGGCGGCACCGTTCACATACTGCCGCGTGTCGACGAACGATCTCGAGGGCCGGATCGAGGCCTATGTCGGCGAAGGGGAACTCACGAACGACCTCCTCCAGACTTTCGGCGGCTTTGGGGTCGCCCACGTCCCGAACCTGCAGCAACTCCTCCGGTTCATCTGCGAGCGCGGCTTCGAGCACCACGTCGCTGCCAACCTTTCCGTTTGCGGACGGGCGGTGGAGGACGCACTCGGCAACTACCTCGGCTGGTCGGTGTACCGGCACTCGTAGGCCGATCGGAACTGACGCCGGCTCCTCTTGGTATTCTTGAGTTGAAGTAGGAGCGACTTGCCGAACTCAATGATTCAAGTCCCAAAGCAGGATCTTGAGAGATTCGAGACTCTCATCCGTGTGCAACGTGCGGCCCTCGCGAAGTTGGTCGAGAGTATCTTGGCGTCGACTCCCCAAAGATCCTTGTCCGCGTTCGTCCATTCGCTGCCTGACAGCGACGGCCTCGCGGCCAACGAGCGAAGGGAGGTCACGAGGCTCTTCTTTCAGTTGTCGACGGTCTGGCAACGCGGATTCTCCTCCCCCACAGAGCTCCTGGACGGTGTGGCCCAGTTTCTTGAACGGCAGCTCCCAACTTGGGATCCGAACAACTGGTCCGACCGGGCGGGGCTCGTTGTCACCGCCATCTCCGCCGACACGCCCTTGTTTGTAATGGCGAGAGCTGCGATCCTCGCGGCTGACTACGGGAGCCTCCTCAACTCGTCACGAACGCTCTCCGACGTACGGTTCGTCTTCAATGCCGAAGCGGCTGATGTGCTGGGCGCGGTGGTTGCACACATGCTAGTCCTGACCATCACCGACCAAGACGGCCGGATCAAAGACGTGCATATCCGACTCGACGAAAACGATATCGTTCAGCTTGTAGACCATCTCAACCGAGCCAGGGCGAAAGCAGCCGTGATCCGCGGAACACTCGAAGGTGCCCGCATTGCCGATTTGACTCCGGAGGATCGTGCCTAAGTTGATTGCGGACAGAACCAACGACGAATATCGACCCGTGAGAGGCTTGGAGAGCCTCCAAACCCGTGGGCAAGAGGAATGGTGGTCTCCGGAGCCTCCACGCGACGAACGCGCCACATGGCAGGCCCTAATGGCGACTCTCCTTGTTTGGAGGGAGGATGCCTCCTCGAAGTTGGCACAAGAACTCCTCGAGGGGTTCACTCGCGAGACCCGACGATCACAGTTGTACGCGCCTACACCGATGGCCGAGGAGATCGAAAGGGCAAGAAGGTTTCTTGCGTGGGGAGATAACTGGGATGGCGAGGGCAGTCCGGGTTTTTCGGAGTCCCTTTGGGAGAGGGTCGGGAGGTTCCTCAAACGACTCGATAAGGAGCTAGCTCCTGGCGCTCCGACCCCGAAGATCGGCCCAGGTCCTGACGGGAGCTTTGATGTCGATTGGTCGACCGGGAGCGTGGACGTGCTCGTCAATTTCCCAAAAGACGGTCCCGTGACCTATGCCATGCGTCGGATAGACGGCTCGACAAGCCGCGGAACACTTGATCCCGAACGCGAGAACGGGGGGTTGTTCGAGTGGATGCTGAGTCAATAGAGGCTGCGTGGCCGATCGAGTCGGTGCCGGACGCTGACACGGTCTTCATCCGAGTCCACCAGAACATCCTCGACGAGGGCGGTGGAGCGATCAGCAAGGGTGCGTTTCGCTATCGGGACAATGGAATCGGTGGTCCTCGCCGTATCTCGTGCGACTGGTCAAAGTACTCGACCCAAACCGAGTGCAGGTTTAGGGCGACAGTACCGGCGGAGAATGGAGTGGTGTCCCTCGTTGTCGGTCAAGTCCGGGCCCTCAAGACGTCTCTTCTGCACGAGCCGTTGCCCCATAATCGCTCCCACGCTGGCATCGGACCCGAGGAAGACCCGGCCAAAGAGACCGAGATTCGGCTTGGGCTTTCACGGATCGCGGTGCTCGTTGTTCATCCAAAGGACCCACTCGCCTGAAACCGAGTCTGCACATGAACGTACGACGGTTGTGATGATGGTATTCCGCTGGCTGAAGCTGTTCCGCGATCCGGAAGTGCCGGGTTTCCTCAAGCTCTTGGCCCTGCTTCCGATCGCCTACACGGTGATGCCGCTGGATGCGCTCCCTGATTTGGTCCCGTTCATCGGCTGGACCGACGATGCCTTCATCCTGCTGGCCGGAGTCGCATGGTCGCTCAAGGCGGCTGAGCGCGCAAAGGCTCGCCGCGCACGCCTTCCGGTTAGGACTTAGCCGCGTCCGCGACGAGCCGCGTGCTCTCTTGAATCAGTTCGAGCAGGGTATCGTCGGCCAGGTTCAGCGACGAGGCAGCCCAGCCCCCGATCGGGATCAGGTCGAAGTCCTGGCTTCCGCTCCTGACGGCATTGGCGATGCGATCGGCGAGAAAGACGCTCGTGCGGAGCGGCGCAAATACGTCGCCTTCTTCCGGTGGATCCAGGTAGTTCATGCCCATGATCAGCGACTCGGGGAAGCCCCACTTCATGGCCACGGCCATCGCGACCTCGACGTGATCGCATCCATAGACCCGCATTTCGGCGAGGCGATCGTCGCCACATAGACGTTCGGCGACCACCACGTTCCCGTAGGCGTCGGGATTGAAACGATCGAGCACCGTCTTGCCGATGTAATGAAGCAAACCCGACGTGTACGACTCATCCGGCCGGCCCAATCCGAGCTTCTGGGCCAGGTATCGGGCCACGACCGCGGTGTCCACCGAGTGCCGCCACCACGATCGACGACGCAGGGACTCCTCATCGTTCTTGCCGACGAAGAGATCGAACACCCCGACGGTCATCGCGAGTTGACGTACCGCCCGAAATCCAAGGTAGGTCACTGCTTCGCGGATCGACGTGACCTTGCGCGGAAGACCGTAATAGGCCGAGTTCGCCTGGGTAAGGAGCCGCGCCGAAAAGCCCGGGTCGATCGTGATTGCGGCCTCGACTTGGCTCGCCGCCGCGTCGGTCGAATCGGTCATCTCCAAGATCCGGTAGACGACGTGGGGCAGGACGGCGATCTCGCCGCTCTTGGCAAGCAGCGCCGTCATCGCAGGATTGCTCGAATCGATAGGTAATGCCGACATCCACCAGCTCCGGACGTCAGATTCCACACCGGACTCCGACGATCTCCCCGCACGCTTGCCTGCTCTACGGATCGGGCAGCGGCGGGAGGGCCGCAAAACCGCCGTCGAAGAACCGGCGTGCCGCGACCAAGGCGACCGCGTGGCCGTCGAGGTGATTCAAGCCGCGATTCGGTAACGGCCACAGCCGTACCCGGTCCGGCCCGAGGCCCTTGGCGCGCATCGCTCGAAGCGCGACCTTCGTGTTCTCGAAGACGACGACGTTGTCGTTCGCCAGGCCCAGGAAAAGCAGTGGGGACTGAGGCGTCCAGTCGAGGATCACCGAGTCGAGTAGTCGCTTTACGGCCCGGTTGTCGGCATTGCCAGACCGGATCGCGTCACGGAACGTGCCCGTGAGCACCGCCCCCGCCCAAAAGGGATCGCTCTTCGCGGCCGAAAGGTAGAGCTCTTTGGCGAGGGTCTCGTTCTCGACGTAGCCGGTCTTCAGGAGCTCATCGACCTTGGTCGCAAACGCGGGGATGAAGATATCCGTGATCGGGGCGTCCTGGGTCGCATAGGCGATCGAATAGCCGGTGAGCGAAATCAAGAAGACCCGCGCGGCGACATCGAGCACGTTCACGCGACGGGAGAGGATCGATCGCATCTGCGCCCCCATCAGGTCATAGGGGCCGGCCATCGGTGCGGACGCGGTCGGTCGCATCGAGGGATCGGGGTGGTCCTGGAGGATTCGCGTGAGCCACGCGGCATTCAGTCCTCCCTCCGAGTAGCCCGCTACGACCAGCTTGGTCCCCGGCTTGCGGTGGAGGTCCACCACCAGCTCCTTGGCCGCGCGCAGGATGTCGACGCCGGACGGGGCGTTGAGGGGCCCGTTCGGGTACGGATGTACGCCGGGGCCATCTCCCAAGCCCAGGTAGTCCGGTGCGGCGAGCACGTAACCCCCGGCGGCTAGGAGCAGCAACGCCGCCCAGCCCTCGCCGCTCGCAACGAAGTTCGGGGCGATCCGCGACGGGACGGCGTTCTTGTCCGCGGTCGTCCCGTGCATGTAGACGGCGTAGCCCTGCGGCGTCTTCTGGAGGGGCACCGCGATCATCCCGCTGAGCACGACGGATTTGCCTTGCACGTCCGTGCTCCGATACTTGACGCGGTACCAATCGACCCACGCGACCGGGTCAGGTGCCTGGGTTCCGGCAAGCGGCAACGCCTGGATCGCTTCCCGAGCCTGGGCCCGGCTGAGGCTGCCGACCTTGTCCGCCGACACCAGCGTCCGATCTTGGGCGAGGACGCCGAAGCAGGCTGCGAAAAGGGCGATCACGGTGCAAACGCGCATCTCCTCACTTTGACATGCCCTAGCGGGCGTGGGCAAACAGCAGACGGCCCCGGGTGCGAATGCACCCGGGGCCGTCACCTCGGCCTTACGGCCGGTTCGGCGGCAGCGGTGTAAACCGCGGGGCCAAGGTTTCGAAGTACAGATCAGGCCCGCCGGCGCGGGTGCTGGTCCAGAAGAGCCAGATCAGGCCGGGTCGACGGAAGTTCCGATCGTTGAACGCCGAGTTGAGCGGATCGAGTGCCATCGAAACCGCGGACTCGTTCGCCGTTTGCTCGATCGGTATCGCGGTTTCGGCGAGTTCGCCAAGGATGTCGACGCGGTACACGTCCGTGAGGACACCGATCGGCTGACCCGCCTCGTTCACGGCCTCGAACGAGATGCGAACGTCACGATCCTCGAATTCCGAGTTGAAGTAGACGCGTCCTGTCGCGGGGCTGACTTGGTAGAAGATCTGCGGATCGCCAGGTTGCGGCACCGCAGCCGTGACCTTCATCCGGAGCAGATTCCCGTTGTTGTCCGTGCGGATGCCGGCGGGAAGCTGGACCCCGAACCGAAGCGTTCGCAGGAAGGGCCGCGCCACCGACGAGCCGTCGGCCGAAGTTCGGGCATAGCTCACGAGGAACCGGTCGCTGCGCGCGAGGTCGGACGCCGCCACCGCGTTGTCGAGATTGGCGTTCGGGCCTGGTGTGAGCCAATATCCAAACTCTCCGATGAACCGCTCATCGAACAGGATCCCCGCACCGCGGTAGTTGGCACCCTGGCCGGCACTGACTCGCAGGAACGTCGGCACGTACCGGATCGCGAGTTGGATGTTCCTGGGCAGCATCGCCCCCGTGAACCGAATCGAACCGTTCCCGGCGTCAAGGTAGACCTTGCCGCCGTAGGTCGTGTCGAACGAGATCACGTTCCCGGATGCGTCGGTCTTTCGAGAACCCTGGTTGACGATCGACGTCAGGCCCGCCGACGTGTACTGGCGAAGATCGATCGCGGTCCCAAAGTTGCCGTCGATGCGCCACTGGATACCCGGCGCCCAGTACGAACCGGTTGCGGGATCGATCGTGATCGGATCGACCCGGGGGCTCGCCGCGGTGCCGAAGCTGATGATCGGAGTGTTCGTCGGGCGACCTTGATCATCCGCCACAAGTCGAGCAAGCCAGGCCTCTGCCTGCGAACGTCCACGAAGCTTGGCCGTGAAGACCATATCGATCCGCTGGAACTGACTGCCTTGACGGTAGCGCCGGAGATTCACGGACGGCGTACCGACCGACTCGAAGGCGTTGCCCAGGTTGAGAGCTCGGGTCGGGCTCCATCCGTTGATCGCGTTCGGATCACCGTTGCCCGGGTTGTAGACGTTCCAGGCGATCTGACCAAGGCCGGCGGCGTTCGTCCCGTAGAAGACGGTCGCCGTCGGGCCGACTTGGACCATGCTTGGGCGGGTCTTTCGGACCTCAGGGTCGAAGACCATCGGCACGGCGTTCCCGATCGTCACGGTTCCGTCGTTCGCCATGCCCACCTGAGTGATGAACAGGCGCGACTCCGGCACCGAGTCTCCGTTCGGAGCCCGCTTGATGGTTTCGCCGACAAACGTCATGTAGAGGCTCGGCGATGCCGTGCGCCCGTTGATGCCGATCGGCTCGAGCGGATTGAAGAACCCGTTCGTCGGGAACACCGGACTGCCGTAGCGAGTACTGCCGGCCTGAATCGTCGTGTTGCCCATCGGCGCCCACAGATCGGTGGGAGGTTGGGTCGGATACGGGCCGACTTCGTGGCGGAACCAACGGCCGTTGGCCGGGCCCGCGTTGAACGGCACGAACTGGTTCAGATCTCGGAGCGCGCTCTCCTGAACGCCTTGCTGGTAGTTCGCCGGAGTCGAGCCCGCGAGGGACCCGATGTAGATTCGCCATGGCTCCGGCTGGCCGTTGTCGGCATCGACCTTGAGCCGCGAATTCCAGCCGGGGCCGGCGTTCGTCACGCGGGGCGAAGCGAAGGCCAACAACAGCCCGCCGTTGCCACTGCGCACGCCCGAAGGCTGCGCGTTCGACCAGAGGAACGGCTCGTTGCCACTCAGGCCGAGGTTGTCGACCATCGGGGCGGTCTTGGGCGTGGGCAGGTTCGTGAGTCGGGACTCTCGGACTGTGAACTTGAGCACGAATCCGGGGTCGGCGTACGGCTCGAAGATCGCGGGCTCCGGCGGCCGCGCCGGGTTCAAGAGATCGGGCAACGGGTCGGGACCGACCGACAGATCGTCGTTGCGATCCTCGATGACCCACATGTCCTGCACGTAGGAACCGACGGGGGTCCCGATGGGGGCGGTCACGCCGACCTTGGGATCACCGAGCGGGAAGTTTACGATCGGAAGCAGCGGTCCCGGCAGGAGCAGGGGATCGAGCGCCGTGGGCGTGACCCCCAGGTTGGCGTTCGGCAACCGGATCGGATTGATGTTCAAGCGGCTCGCGGTCGAACCTGGTCGAGCCTTCTGGAACACGACCCTGCCGTTGAATGCCGCAGGCGCAAATCTCGGATCGAGGTCACTGTACAGATGAAGCGGTGCGTCGAGCCATGCGAGTTCATGGAGGCCCGGTCCGCCGAGGCGGATCGAATTATAGAACCGTCCGAGGCCCTGGAGCCGGTCGGTGGCCTTCGCGAGGCGCACGTTCAGCATGTTCACATTGCCTTCGTTGAAGACCGAGAAACGCTGGAAGAACGTCTCGTAGGTGCTTCCCCACGGCGTGAACGGGGAGATCAGGTTGAACGGCGCGATCGGGAGGAAGCCGCCACCCATCGGAAGCGAGCCGAGATCGACGGTCGGCGTCCCGATCGTCATCCGCTCATCGATCGCGACGTCGCCGAACAGGTTGAACCACCGGAAGGCTTCGGTCGGCGATCCGCCGGCGAAGTTCCGACCTGCTTGGTTCGCATCGACATAGACGACCTGCTGACCGTTGTAGCCGGCACGACTCGGCGGCTGGTGCTTCATCACGTCGAGGTCGACCTGAATCTCAGTGCGTTCGAGTGTGCGGTTGAGTTGAGTGTTGTATCCCGCGCCCTGATAGGCCGTTCGGGCGGCCGAATCAAACTTCGGCGGATTGAGGCCGATCCCCGCGAACATCGGGTTCGCAACCTCCCCGAACAGCTCTCGAGTGAACCGTAGTCCTTCGCGGCGGATGTCGGGATAGTCGAGGCTCACGTTCGGCTGCTGACTCGGGAACTCCTCCATGTTCGGATAGAGTCCGGGCCAGGCGCTCGCCGGTTGGAGCGGCTTGATGACGCCGTAGTTGTCGAGGAGGTTCGTGGGCACCCACCCAAGGTCGTTGACCTGGAGGCGCACATTCTGCAGGCCGCGCTCGGGCCCCAGGAGGAGCACCATGCAACTGCGGTCATAGATGTTCATGATGTTGACCGCGCTCTGACCGTGCGAGATCTTGTCGCCCGGCTGACTTGGGTCGGGTCCGAGCCCTGCGGTCAGCACGCGATCGACCGGATTCACCGCACCGACCAGGTTGCCATTGTTGAGCACTTCCTGCGAAGCCGCGTCGGTGGTCGTGCCGATCGTCTGGTTCGTGGCCGGATTCGGTTTGACCCACACGCCCAGCGGATTGGCGAGCGAGAAGCTGTTGCTGGGATTGAAGTTGGCGGGCGGTACGCTGGCGGTCTGGGTCCGACCGGACGGAACCGTCAGGCGCACCGTGATCGACCCGCGACCCGGGGCCAGGGCGTTACCGCCCGTGCCGAGAAGCGAGAGTTGGGTGAAAGCGACCCCGTCCAGCTGCCCCGCCTGCACCGACGGGATCTTCTGGATGCTGATCTGTCGACGCTGCGACGCCGCTCCAGGCGTGTTGAGCTGAACCTCGCTGACGTAGTTGGCCAGGTTCCCGGTCAAGCTCGCGGGGTCAGGCACGTTGTAGACGACCAGGTACAGACTCTCGCCGTAGTCGAAGTTCAGCCGGGTGACCGGTCGAGCCGCGATCGCCTGAATGATGTTGTTGTAGGTGAGCGTCCCCAGCGAGAGTCGCTTCCGGAGCGTCTCATAGTCGTTCGGCACCAGCCAGGCGACCCGGGCTTGGGAGGCGTAAGGCGCGATGCTCTCTTGATCGTCGGGAGTTGTGCGGCGGTCGCCCGGCGGCGTGCCCGGCGTGATGATGCCCGGGTCATCCTCGAAGGCATAGATGTACCCGAGCGAGTCGACGCCGTAGAGCCAGCAGTAGTTGTCCGCCGGGTACTGGCCGCCGACGGCCATGCTCCCGATCACGGAGTCGCCTTCGGTGGTGTAGCCCCAACAGAACCGGCCACCGCTGCTGTTTTGGTCGACAAAATGGGCGAACAGCGCGTTGAAGTTCCCGTCGATCGTCGGAACCATGATCACCGGAGCCCCAGGCGGATTCAAGGTGAGACCGCCCTGGTTGAAAACGCGCAGGTAGGTGAAGGTGAGCGACGCGACGGCGGTCGAGTTGAGCTCGCTGGTCTGCCAGATCAAGGCTCCGTTTTCCGCATTGATCGCCCTTACGACGCTGTCGACGGAGGCGACGAAGACAGTGTTGGGCATGCCGTTCCTGGGTCCGCCGGGACTGGCCGTGTAGTTGATGTCACCTGCAGGGATGACGGCCGGGCTCGACGTATTGAACGGCTCCGGTGCCACGAAGGTCCAGTCCGGGGTCTGGGTGATCTCGTCGATCGCGTAGAACGTGCGGTTGCCGACGGCGGCACCGCCTCCGGTTCCGAAGTAGACGCGTCCGAACCGGACCGCCGGAGTCATCGTGATCGGACCGATCGGCGGATCGACGAGCTGCGGGAAGGTCCAGAGCTCCGTCGTGGTTCGGTTCGCGGTGTTGCCGACCGCGTCGAGGGCGAAGAGTCGCCCCTGGGGGGTGGGCACGTAGATCACCTGCTGGCCGCCGGCGAGCCGGTTGAACGCGACGGAGCCCGTGATCGGGCCGAGATTGCTCTTGACGGCCGTGGCCGCAGGCCAGTCGTCGGGATAACTCCACCGACGCGTTGTGGTGCCATATTGGGTGGCGGTGCCGTCGCCACGACCGGCGACGTCGATGCAGTAAACGCGCCCGTTGCGGGTGCCGACGTAAAGGAAGTCCTCGAACACGCCGGGCGACGTCTCGATACTCTGGACAAGGGCCGAGCTGAGGTCGAACCCGATGGGGTTCTCCGCGATCCCGTCCGGACCATCCTGGTTGACCGTCCAGTTCGGATCGGTGCCACTGGCCATTTCGCTTGGATACGCCCAGTACACGTTGGTACGACCCGTGTTGATGTCGCCGACCGCATCCACGCAGTAGATCCGTCCGTTCTCCATCGCCACGATGACCACATCACGGTCGACCGGAGCCCCGCCAGGCGTCACGCGCACCTTCGTTCGAACGTGCAACGGAGTCGAGGTGAAGCTGAGGTCCGCCTTCTTGACGAACCGGATCATGTCGGCATAGGCCCGCTTGCCCGCATCGCCCGGGGCTTGGGTGAAGTTCGTGACGGCCACGGAGAGCGGCGCAGTTGACCGATGATTGAACGCGGTGCGGAGCGTGGTTTGGAGCCGCACCCACCCGGTTCCCGCGCTCTGGTCGACCTTGATCGAGGTGCGACCCGCGGCGGCGGCCAAGGGATCTGGGACGATGATTCCACCTTCGTAGATCTCGACCCGGAGTTCTTTCGGTAGGCTCGCATCGCCAGGAAGCCACATGTAGATCTCGTATGTTTCGGGATCGCTCTTCGGAATGCCGAGATTCGGAGCGAAGACGACGCGCTCGACCGACGCCGTGCTGTTCGTGATCGGCAGATCGAGGAAGTCGACACCCTTGTTCGTCGGCGTGACCGGGTTGACCAGCCAGAGGAGCGGGTTCCACGTCACACCCACGGAACGGTTGTCGACATAGATGTTGTGGAGCGCTCGCGAGGGGGCCGGTGCCGTGCTTCCGAGGCCGAGCACGAAGTTCCGCTTCTCTTGGGCAAATCGCTGATACTCGGCGGCAGTGTCCTCGGCGGGGCGCTTGGCCGGCCAGGACCAGACGAGGTTTCGGGTGCCGGTTCCGTCGTCGCTCGGCTTGATGAAGAAGCCATCGTGGCGGAACGAGTTCACGTTGCCGAGGTTGTAGTCGAGAATCCGCGAGCCGTTCTGGGTCGCGAACGCCTCGTTTCGCGCGGTCACGACGCGCCACGGGAACGGAGCGCCGCCCTGCTTGAGCTGGGAGACGATCGGCGAGGCGATGTACTGGCCCAGTCCGCCCTGGCCCCGCATCAGCATCGCGGCGTCCGCGTAGACGACGAGGCCCTTACGAGTGTCGGTCAGGTTGCCCTGGGCGTCACGCGGAATGGTGTTGAGGAGCGTGACCGTGATCGGCCCGCTATTGTCGTTCGTGAAGACGATATCGGTCGTATTGCCGTTGTTGCCCAGCCGGACCCATCCGCCGCCATGGGCGAAGGTGTCGACGATCTGCAGGACCGGTTGTCCGGGCGCGTCCGGGTTCACGACGCCGTCGATCTGATACACGAAGTACCGTTGCTGGTACGCAAGGTCGGTGAGATTCGGGTCCGGATCGATGTCGGTCGGGCCGATCGGGATGTTGACCCAAAGGGTGAACTCGCGCGGGGACCCGGGGAAGACGGGCCACGTCCACGTGAAGGTCCGCTTGGTGAAGCCGGGGACCGGCGTCGTGTCGTCACCAGGCACCGACGGCACACAGAAGGCATATCGGTAGTTCGGCTCGAGCAGGGGCGTGCCTTCGACGTCGATGGCGTTCGTGGCGCCTTCGTCGGTGGGGGCGAGCCAGTCGGCGACGGGCGTCCATGAAGCGGCGGGCTCCCAGTTGTCGATCACGTCGCGGATGCCGACCAGGGGGTCCCACCAGCGCAGGTTCGCCCGACCCGGGTTGCTCGTCTTCGGGTCGGCGTCGTGCTGTCCGGTGCGCGCATTGCTACCTCGGTGCGTCGGGTAGTTCTGCGAAAGCGCGACGAGCGCAGACAACAGGACAAGCGCGACCAGCGTGGTCACGGTCGTCCCAAAACGGAAAGCTCGGTTGCGAAGCATGCTCGGCATCTCTCTTATTTCCGGTCGGCAAATACCGGCACCGACAGCGGTCGGGTACCGGTCACAGGTGGCAGCTCAAACTTGACGCTCAAGGAGTTGAACCCGAGGTTCACCTTGCCCAGGCCGAAGCCCGGCTCGTTGTTCGCTCCGCCGAAGTCGCCGTCGAGGAGAACGACCTCTCCGGCAAAAGGCAGGTTGTTGCGCGTCCGGCCGTAGTAGCCGTTCACGACGATGACATCGCCCGAATCGAGGCGGCGGGCGAAGGTCGCACGGAAGAACTGGGCGTTCTGCGACCCGCTCGGGACTTGGGCCCCATTGCGACGGATGACGCGGCCCGCCTCGTTTGGAAGCATCCATCGGACCGTCCACGTCGATTGAGTCGGGTTCGGGTTGGTGTCGATCACTTCATACACGCCGGTCGCATCCGTGAACATGACCGCCAGGGCCGGAGTTCCGTTCTGGTCGACGTACCGGATCGTCACCGAGGAGAGTCCTGCGATTTTCTGGGTTCGCGCGGCACGTGCCGGCGAACTGAACGTGCCGGCCGAATCCACATAGAATGCGTTGACCGGAATCGCCGGAACCTCGATCTGTGTGATGAGTTCGGTCGTGCTGCCGGCCGGATCGAGGAGAACGATCCCGCCCAGGCCCGAAGCGATGTCGACTTGGGGGTTGCCCGGCGTATCGAGACCGAACGAGGTTCGCCCCGGTTCGAAGTTCCCGAAGCCGAACGCGAAGATGGGTCGCGAGTTGCCGTTGTTGTCGAGTGCGAACGTCCGGCTGATGCTGTTGTAGGCGTACTGCTTGCCGGTGAGCTCGGCCGGGCTGTGCCACACGAGGACGCCGAACGCCTTCACGTTGGCGCCGCTTACCGGGTCGAGGTACTGCACGGGACCGATGATGCGCCCCGTCGCCGGATCGACTTCGTACCGATCGACCAGCTCGAGGAGCCGGAAGTTGCCGGTGTCGGCGATCACGTAGTGAATCCAGAGCTCCCGCGATCGCGGGTTCGTGAGCCGGGTCGGGTTGTTCTGGTACGTCTGGTAGACAAGCACGTCCTTCGGCTTGCGCAAAGTCAGTGACTCGTTGTCCTGGAAGCCGCTCGGGGCCAGCTTCGGATCGAGGCGAAAGCCCTTGATCGTGCGAAGTTCGCGCCCGGCCGAGTCGACTCGAATAATCCGGTCGTTGCCCGAGTCGACGATCCAATAAGTGTTGTCTCCGCCCGAGTAGACGCGATGCGGGTTCGAAAGCCCGATCGCCTCGGCCGCACCGCCGACCGGTACGCTCGGGCCTGCGTTGGCCGAGCTGTCCGTGGTCCAGAGCGGATTGCCGGCTTGGTCGAACCGGGACACGCGACCTTCGTCCGCGATCAGGAACTCGGCGCGGGTGAAGGCGTACATGCGGCTGCTGCTCCAGGTGATCAAGGTCCCGTCACCGCCGACCACGCCCAGCGCGGAGCTGTCCGGGATCGCGGCCTGGAGATAGCGAACGCGGAGGTCGTCGAACGATTCGACGCCCTTCACCTGCGGCCACCGGATAGAGGGATTCGATCGGAACCCGATCGACTGGGACGGATCCGGTTGAACCTGATTGAACTGGAGGACCCACGGGCGTCCGCTGATCGGCTTCATGAACTGATCGCTCGGACTTGCCTTCGCGTCCATGCCGAACACGAATCCACGCGGGGTCGGCGGGAATTGACCGACGAAGATGCTCGGCAGGAAGCTCGTGCCGGCGGTGTAGAGCGTGTCCCCCGCCACGAGTGGCTGCCCGGTCGCGTTGTTGCCGTTGAACGTCATGTACCACAGGAGCGGGCTCCAGCGCCCCCGGGCGCTCCCCGGTACAAACGCCCCATCCTCGGCCCCGAGCTCCGGCTCGACCAAAATGTCGGGCTGGCCGCCTCGGCGCAAGATGATCGGGAGGCTCGTGCTCAGCGAATCGCGCATCCGGCCCCGGGTCGTCGACATCATGTTGTTGAACCGGATGCGCGAACCCGAACCGGTCGGTTCGACCGAATACTGGGCCGGCTGAAGGGCGCTGAAGACGTCCGGGTTGGTCTTGTTGGTGCTGCGCGCCATGTCCGGCTGTACGATCGTGAAGCCGCTGCCGATGTTCTGGACATCGATCTCGACCGGCTGCGGGTTCGCCTTGAAGGCAAGCAACGTCGATATCGGCGAGTTGAAGAAGTTCTTGTTCCCGCCCGCCACGATGTAGACCGTGTCGCCCTTCACGGTCGGGCCCGACGTGAACCGCAGGTTCCGGATCGGACCGTTCAAGAAGGCCAGGAAGTTGGTGACGAGCCAATCCTCGTCGACGACCGCGGCACGGTAGTCGATCGCCTGTGCCGGTCCACCGGGGGTGATGTTCACGTTGAACGAAATGTCGTCGAACAGCTCCCACCGATACAGCAATTTGAATTCGCCGCGACCCTCCTCTTTGAGGCAGTAGAGACCGCCGCCGCGAGAGGCGTCGCCGGCAGCCAAGAAAATGTAGCCGCGGGCCGAAAGCGCGACGCTCCCCAGGATCTTGCGGCTGTTTCCGGTGTCATCGGGCACTTCAAGGTTGCCCCGGATGTACAGGTCGGCCGGGATCGAGGGAGCCAATTGGCTCCAGTCGATCGTGTAGTCGATGCGGACGGTTGCGTTGAGTGGCCACGCACTGCTGAGACCGAAGTTCAGTTCCCCATTGCTCGGCTGCGAGACGGTTCCGTCGAATAGGGCGTTGAGCTGGACCGCGGTCAGCGGATTTCCAAACTGGTCGAGCACGGAGACTTTGACTCCGAGCGAACTGGACCCGTTGGGCAGGAAGACGGGCAGACCTTGGAGGCTCGCACGCGTCGTGACGCGGAGGACCCCGGGGGTTTGGGCATCGAACCCGGCCGGGCTCTCACCGCGGGCCCCGACCCAAAGACTGACAATGCCGGCCGGCTTGGAACCGATACCGCTCGTCGGGCGAGTCGGGACATAAATCACGCGATCGACGCCGCCGGAGTTATCGGCGATCGGAATGTAGCCCACGGTCGGAGCGTTGCTCGGCTCGCCGAATCGCGGCGAACCGAAAATAGCCCAATCGTTCGGCGTCGCGAGTCGGCTCGAACTGGCGAGATCGATCGCCCATACCCGGCCCGAGTTGCCGTTCGATCGGGTGTCCGCGACGAACGCGAGGCCCTCATGAACGGTGGGTGAGTACGGGCCGTCGCTTCCCGCGATCACCGCCGCGTCAGGTGGCGTGATCGACGCCAGCGCGGTCACGTTCGGGCCGGGCGGGCTGTCGAGATCGAAAATCTGAACCGCACCACTGGCGTTGGTGATGAGGATCTGGCGAGTGGCTTTGAACCCAGGTCGTGCGGAGTCGAGCGACGCGTCGGGGACGTCGACGACGACCGGCGTCGAGACCGGCCCATTGAGGGGCTGACTTTGCCAAATCCGGTCCGCCGATGACCCGATGATGTCCGGGATTCCGTCGTCGGGATTGCTGTCGCCGTCCTGGTCGATCGACGGATTCGCGTCGAGGACGACAAGTCGGCCGTTGCTGACCACGATCACGCGTCCGCCTGCAATGACCGGTTGGGTCTGGGGCACGATCTCGGCGCTGAAGCGGCCAAGGAGCGGAGCCGGCAGATCGACGTTCGAGCTGAACAGCTTGCGGCTTCCTTTGGCCAGGGCCCGGAATCCGGAACCGAGGTTCGTCGCGTTGCACACGAGCTTGGCCGCCGCGGTGAAGGAGATGTCGGCCAACGGTCCGCTCGATTCGAATCCGATGTTGGCAACCACGGTCCCGCCGGCAAAGCCGCGGTTCAGGTTCTGCGAAATCCCACGGGTCGTGACGACCATGTAGCCGTCACCGATCTGGCCGATGGCGACCATCGAGCCGTCCGTGTTGCCGGCGACCGACTCGTATCGGAGCGAGTCCGGTTCGATCCAGCTGAACGCCTTCTGCTTGCCGGAAAGTCCGGACGTGTTCAGGTTGACGGTTCCGATGAGGTTGGTCCCGCCGAACTGCATCAGCGACAGGTCCTGAAGGCTGACGGTGTTCGGGAAGTTGAAGAGCGGGCTACTCAGGTCGGCGTCGATCGCGGCACCCGAAAGTCGCAACGAGAAGGGAAGCGGCGTTGGATTCGCGGGATCGATAAAGTTCGCGGTCGGGAGCACATCGACCCACAGCACGCCGCCTTGATCGATGTAGCGGCGCAGACGCTCGCGCTCAAGCGGATTCAGCGAGAGGTTCGTCTGAATCGGCAGGAGGAGCACGTCGTAATCGGCGAGAACGTCATCGGTCGTGTTCGCGAGCGAAACCTCCCAGTACGGCGCGTGGCGCTTCGTGAGACGGACGCCGGCTCCAGGTGCCGCGCCGGCGAGGCCGACCCAGCGGGTGCGGAGCGACTGGGTCAAGGTCGTCGAGGCGCGAGGATTCACGAACGACCACCCAGCCGGTTTGGCCGTGCGATCGGCGTCGAGATTGCCCCAGACGTGCGGCGTCGGATTCAGTGGCGTGCCGTTCGGGAGGCCGGGCAGGGGTCCGGTTCGCTGGGATTCGGTCAATAGCACGCCGGCCCGGATCGTGCTGGTCGTCTGCGCGTAACTCTGCGGCCCCGCAGACGCGGCAAGCGCAAGCGAAGCACAGAAGAGGCCGGCGACAAAGCGAGGAGCAATCATGGGTTGTTCTCTCCGAAGTACATCAGCGTCGGGCTGATGGGAAGCATCGGCATCGGCGGGAGGACCCAGCCGTCGGCATTGCGCCGGATCGGTGTCCAGGTGCCACCCGGCCCTTCAGTGGCTGCGGTCGCGAGGGCTGGATCGTAGCTGACGATCAGGTTGGGCACGAACCGGTTGTTGTTCAAGTTGTAGCCGGTCGGAACGTGCTGGGCCGGGATGAACCTCCCCGTCCCGCCGACGAGCCGCGGAATCCAGCCCCATTGGCGCTGCCAGCTCGATTGCTGAGCGATCGGCGGCGGCATGTTCTCGCTGATCGAGCCGACGATCTGCACGCGCACGTCGAGAGGCTCACCGTAGAAGGGCACCTCGGGCATCACACCATAGCGCTCGAATCGGTCGCGCTGAGCCAGCGGGAGCGAGCCGAGTTGGTTGACCCGGGCGTCGAACGCCGCTCGGGTGTCATCCGGGTTGTAGTTGAACGACGGCCCAGGGATGACGAAGAAGCTGCCTTCCTCGGCGAAGAGAGCCGCCTCGATCCGAACATCATGCGGCGTCACCGCGAACCGCGCAAGGGCGTAGTTCTTCGGCGAGAAGGTCCCGGCCGCCGTAAGCTGGACCGTGAAGAGCGTTTCATCCTGCACCGCGGCCTCGATGGCCCCTTCCGGATTACCACCGGGAGCGTTCAGCTTCCGGTTCGCGTAGTTCCAAGTCGGTCGGATCAGCGGGAAGGTGACCGTCTCGAACTTCGGATAGGCGTTCAGCGAGGGATTGCCGAGCCCATAGACCGGGATGTTGCCCCCGGGCGCGAAGACGAGTGCGGCGGCGTTGTAGTCCACGGTTCCCGCCGGGCCAAAGTCAAACAATCTCGAGAACGCGTAGGCGGTGGGCAGACCCGGGGTCGGGTCGGCAAACGTCGCTGGATAGCTACTGACGCCGATGAACGTGGGGCCACCATCATCCGCTGCGTGGGTCATGACGAGGGAGGCGTTCCAGTTCGGTCCGCCGCCGAAGGGCGCGTACTGGTTCGCGTACGGGCGCCACAGGGTCGGGTTCAGCGGATTGCCGGACGGGTCGAGCAGAAACTGTGTCTGGAGGCCGATCGATGTGGCCTCGCTGAGATCGAGTTCGATCGGGTTCGGGGTGTCCGGCAGGACGTCCGCGTTCTTCGGTTTGGGGTCCTGCCCCGGCTGGGGACCGAAGAACATGGTCGTGTTCAGGGCGACATAGTCCTTCGCCATCAGCATTAGCATCGATCGGCTCGGGCGATCGAGAACGGCTCCGTTTTCCTGAACGAGGCCCTTCGTGATGCTGCCTTCGACGTAGGCGGTACCCATCGTGATCACGCTGATTTGCACATCCGTCGGGATGACGCCCCGAATCCGGATGTCACCTTCGAAGAACAACGCGCCGTTGAACGGTTGGCCTTCCGTCAGGAAGCTCTGATCGCCGAGATTCGCCAGGTCGATGATCGCGCTGTTGACGATGCTGTTGAGGATGTAGACCTGGCCCCCGATCTCACGGACGCGATAGCGCACGCGCGACGTCGTCGTCGATACTCCGCTCGGTGTGCGCCAGTATCGTTGGCGGCTGCGGCCGTCTCGGATGATCTCGAAACCATCCGGTCGGAGCCGGACATAGGTCGCGAGCGGGATGTAATACGGTCCCTGCCAGCCGACCGAGTTCGCGTTGCTCGGATTCAGCCAGTCGTTGGGAAGAGCACGGGCGACTTCGCTCGCCTCGCGGACGTCCTCGGTCGGAGCGTTCGCACGTTCGTTCGAGTCGACATAGATGCCGCGTCCGTAGCCGAAGCGGCCGGTATTGCGTCCGGTCGACGGGTCGAGCGGCCCACTGTCGCGAGTCATCGCCAGAAACCGGTTCAGGCCCGTCGCCGGATCGGTTACGAGGATCGATGGGGGTGCTTTGTACGGAGTCGCCCGGGCGAAGCCGAGGAGGTCGACCTCTTGGAGACCGTCGCGCAGGACGCCCCCGATCGTGCGGAAGTTGTTCTGTCGGCTGTCGAGCTCGTTCGCGGAGTTGTTACTCAGGATGTACGGACTGCCTGGATCTCCCTGAACCTGCAGCTGGAGCGTGGCCAAGTCATCGGCACCACGGATATCGCCCGCGACCAGCCAGCCGTCTCCGAGAAGATCCCGGTTGAGCAGCACGTCGTGCCGCCCGTGCAGGAGCAGATCGGCATTCGAGTACAGCGAACCCGTCCCTTCCAGCGTCTGGTTCCCCGCCGTCAGGTTGCCGCCCCAACGGGTGATGACGTCGACCGGGTTGTTCTCGTAGCGCAGGCCCGACTCGGACGGAGCCCCGAGTTCGGCCGGTCGCGAAACTTTGTATTTGTTCGTGATGAATCGGCTGCTTTCGATGATGCCGATCGAGGCCATCGCCGTCAGCCGCTTGCTCGAAACGTTGCGATTGTCGTAGAGCTTCATCTCGCCGAGTGAGGCCCGGTATTCTGCATCGCCGGCGTAGTTCGCGATCTTGACCGCTTTGTTAAGCTGAGTGGTCGGGTCGTTCGCACGGATCTGACCGGCTCGGCCGACGACCTCGATGATGAGGTAGCTGCGAGCCTTGCCCGGGCGTCGGAGGCCGCCGACCGGATTCGCGAAGAGCTGGAAGTCCGACGGCGCGTAGCGGACACGAACCAGTGCCCGGCCCTTGTCGTAGCCGATGCGGCTGTAGGGGCCGAGGCCGTCGGGGCCACCTTGGTCCAGTTGGGGATCAGCGGCATTGCGAAGGCCGAAGCCGCTCGGACCCCGCAGGTACAGCGCGTCCGGGTCCTTGGTGAACCCGCCCGGATCCGCCGTCGGCGGCGTTGCCGATGGACGCCAGTCGGCACCGAGGCCGCTGTACAGCAGCTGGTAGTGGCCGTACCGAACGCCGGCTTCGGCAAGATCACCCGCCACCGTACGCTGGCCTTGTCGCCCTGCTTGCACGATGTTGCGGTTGATGATGCCGGCGAAGGCTACGCCGAGGATCAGCAACACACCCAGGACCAAGATCGCGATGATCAGGGTCTGGCCGGCTTCTCGCTTCCACTGGGGTCGCATAAGTTGATTTCTCACGGTCATCGGATGAAGTTGCGGACGGTCGCGGAGCCCTGCACGGTCACGGTCTGCGGATTCGGCAAGGTCGTTTGCGGATAGTTGCGGATCGTAAGGTTGATCGACATGATCTGGCGGGTGTCGTAATCGACCGCGATCGCGTCGTTCGGCTCACTGAACTGGAATCGGTAGTAGACGGTCACGAAGCCGGGCGGAAGCGGCTCGCCGAAGCGAGAGTTCAGCTCGACGTAGCCCGCGCGGAATTGCGGCTGCAACACGGACGAGACGAAGCTCTGGAAATCGTAGTAGGTCGGGTCGTAGACGTTCGCGGGAACATTGAAGCCCTGGGTTCCACCGCCGGTGCCGTCCCAATCCGCCCAATTCGGCTCGCGCTGATCGACGTAATTGATCAGGTACTGATTCGGGCCGACCGGCCGCTGGGTCGTGCGACTGTAGCGCACGGGCTGGCCGTAGCTCGGACCGGGGTTCTGGTCCGGACCGATCACGACTTCGCTTCCAGGAACGATCGAGGCACGCGGAAACCCATCGATCGGATCGAGCGGGCTCGGGGTCCCGTCGGCCTGGGGCTGACGCCGGAGGTCGATGTAGCGCTTCGCGAACCGCTCGCGGGGCAGGTCGATCGGGGGCTGGCTGTTGTCACGGCGGCTGGTCTCGAGCAGTCCTCCCGGAATCGACCAGGTGTTCCAAAGCTTGTTGAATCGCTGGTTGATGTTCGTGTAGTTGAACCACTGTCCGGCCCCGATGGAAGGGTCGTTGGCGGGAGTGTAGGCATCGCCGCAGGCCGCGACCGGTCGATTGTCGAGCGCGGCCGGGGGCAGCGGCACGGTCCCCACCTCATCGATGCCGAAGCTCGTCAGGACCTCGCCACTGCGCGGGTCGATCGACCAAAGCAACGCCCAGCGTCGCAGGTTCTGGTCATTCAGGAGCCCGGTCCTGAGGTTACGAGTGAACGGGTAGTCGACCTGATTGCGCACGTCGCGGCGGTAGCCGCTGACGTCGAACAGTTGGGTGCGCGCCGCGATCGTCCGCTCGTCGCCGAGGTTGGGATCGTACAGAAAGATGCTGTAGCCGGGGCCGGCCACGCCCTGCTCGGGCAGCTGCCGTCGATCCATGATCAGGTACGGATTGAACGGAAGAACCCCGGGCTGGTCGGTCTTGCGCCACGAGGACCGCACGTTGCCGGCAAACACGTCGCTCGGGTTGTCGGAAGGCCGAATTCGGCCCCCGAATCCCCATTGCTCGGGCCAGATCGTCGGCCAAGTCCGGATCAGGATGTCGGTCCACGCGCCGAAGTTGGTGCGGTAGACATCAGGCCCGATCTTCACCGAGTTGACGGTTTCCTCGCCCGGGCGTACGGCGGTCATGCCGGTCGGCGGCTCACTCGTCATCCGCGTCGGGGCGAATTGGATGAGCGGGAACACACGCGGCACGTTCAGCACGTTCGCGGCATTCGGGTCGTAGATCGGGACGCGCGTTCGACGATCGAACACAGGCTGGATCATGTCGAACCGGCTGATTTCGGTCACGATCGTCGCCGCGTTCAGCCAGTTGCGGACCCGAAGCGCCTTGGGATTCGTGCCGTCGGGCAGGAAGAAGCGGACATCGTCGTAAACGGGCTCGCCGTCCGGGCCGATGTCGAAAAAGCGGGTATTGACTTGGCGCTGACCCCCGTTCCACACGATCGGCTGGACCTCGGCGCGGAAGAGCACGTAGAGGTTGTCCCGCTGGCCGTTCCGGGCCATCAGGATGCCGTCGTACGGGTTGTTGTAGGTGCCCGGGTTGTCGGTCACGTTGCCGTTCGTCAGCACCTGGAACGGCTGCCGCAGCCCGACGAAGTAACGAACGAGTGTGGAGCCCGGCGCGACCGGCAGGGTCACCTGTCCCTTCGGCGCACGGAGAGTCGGGTCGACTTTGCCCGTGTTCGGGTCGATGAAGACCCCTGGGTTGTTCGGATCGATGCTCTCCTCACCCTGAGCAGGCTTGATCACGTCGAGCTTGATCCCCTCGATCTGGATCTCTTCCTGGTTGCCGTTTCGACCGGGAAGGCGGATGATGAGGGCCCCACGCACTCCCGTGTTGTCGCGCACGCCGGCACTGTTTGCGACCTCGCGGGACACGCGGTCGATCAGCGTTCGGGCCCGATCCTGGGCATCGGCGAAGCCCTGGGCGGCCCGCGTCAGATTGAAGCTCTGGACGAGGGGGACCGTGATGATCGTGAGCAGGACCGCGGTGATGGTCATCACCGTGATCAGCTCGATGAGCGTGAATCCGCGCCGTTTGCTTCGCATCTTAGTTGGTCCCTCCCATCAGGAAGGTCTCGGTTCGGCTGGTGCGCCATCCCTCGGCCCACCGCACGTAGCGCCGATAGTTCTCCACCTCGTCGGTCCCGAGAAGGAACGAGTTCGGATTCCAGACCGCCCGCACGTTTACTGTCGCGCCTCGAACTCGACGAACGGCGTAGCCGTTGCTGAAATCGAAGGTGGTCGCATCGGCCGCCCGATCCCTTAGATCGACATAGCCCAGCTGAAGTTCGCCGCCCCGAGGTGCCTGAATCAAAAACTCCTGCTCTTGGAGCACTTGACGCTGATTCAAGCTGTCCAGGTACCACATCTCGCCGATCACGACCTGCTTGCCGATGTCGGACAGCGGGAAGTAGAGTCGGCGGACGTCGTCGGTGAGGACGTTGATGTCGGTACCACCGACATAGCACTGCCCGATCCCGAGGGTCGAGTTGCCGATGACACGGTAGTTGCGGGGGGCCTTGTCGATCTGGACCGCGAATTCGCTCCGTCCCTGGTACAGGGCGCGGACGCTCCGGCCGCGGATGTCGTTGATCGTCGCCGGCGCCGTGGCCCGCGGATACATGATCTCTGCGGTGAGCCCGTTGTTGGGGTCGGCGTCGATGTCGTTGAACGTCATGAGACCGATGTTCTTGTCGACGTTGTAAGCCTCGGGGAGGAAGACGCCTCCCGTCTCGGTGTCGAGCAGGATCACGTCACGATCCTCGTAGAGGTTGCCGGCGTTGAGGACGCGCACCCCGACGCCGCGGTAGGGGCGGCCGTCGGCATAGTTGTTGTTCCCGAGGACCTTGATCGAATTCAGGATGAATTTCTGTTGGGCGGGAATCCGAGTAGGAACCCGAAAATCGTCCCGGATGATCCGCCAGTCGAGCACGTCGTAGTCGGACCGAGCGACGAGCGGCACGCGGCCTCGGTTGCGGAACTCCTTGTAGTTGAATCCGAGCGGGTTGAACAGGAGCAACCCCATGTTCGCGTCGAGGAGATCGTACTGGTAGACCGCGTCGTCGAGCAATCCGGCGTTGTTGCGGACCTGAGCCTCGGTCAGGAACTGCTCACCGTTGCCCGAATCGAGGCGATCGTAGAGACGTGCGACACGAAGGGTGTCGACTTCGGCGCGCTCGAATGTCTCGCCCGGAGCGAGGAAGGGGGCGGCGCCGAGCGGAATCGCCCAGTAGGAGCGCGCGAATGCATTAGGGGGAGCCGGGATCGTCACGATCGCCGAAACGACGTCCTTGTTCCGAAGGACATTGCTCGCATCGCGAATCCAGAGCGAGACGGACACGCGGTAGCGCCGCTCGAAACCGGGGCGATCGGGCCGCGGCGGTCCCTGCGGCAGCGCGAGCTCGGTGCCTTCGTCGTTGATGAAAGCGATGTAGTCCTGCCGAACCGGGGCGCCGACCGGCACCTCGTCGACGATCCGCCGGGTCAGGTCGTTGCCGTAGACGAGGAACGACTCCTCGTAGCGCGGATCGAACACGATCGGCGCGAACTGCAGGGTCATGGCCGAGCCGTAGGTCGAATTCGCGCTCGGATCCTGGATGTAGCGGGGTGCCGGAATCGTCTTGCCTTCGGCAACGATGCGTCGGATGACGTTGGGACCACTCAGGAGGCTCCACTCGCCGATCGCACGGAGCGGATCGGTCGGGTCGCGGAATTCACCGTTCTGATCGAGCCGACTCGACCGCGGGTTGACGTCGTCCGGACGCCTATCGAGGTCGGCCTCGATGCGGTATTGGGTGCCGGTCCAGACGTAGCGGACCGGCAGGATCGCTTCGGCGAGCTGATCGGCCTGCCCTTTGAGTCGGTCCATTTCGGACCGAGCCAGGTTCACGGCCATCGTGTTGTTCCGTGTGGTGCGCAGGATCGCGAGACCACCCGGGAAGATCTGGGCGAGGACCAGGATGCCCACCAGGAACACCACGATCACCACCAGGATCTCGATCAGCGTGCCGCCGTTCTGCGTGCGTTTCCAACGATTCATCGACTTCTCACCGTCGCTCTCTCAAAAAAGACTGACTGATAGGGGCCGGGCGGCCAAGGTTCAAGGACGGAGCCGCCAGGACTTCTGGACGACGGTCGCAGAATCGTACGGCTTGGCGCCACCGCCGAGGAACAGGACGATATCCCGCTTCTCGCGGCGGGCGTTGCCGCCGGTGTCGTAGTTGCGATAGAAGCTGTTCCACGTGACGACCGTGCCCTCGGGAGGGTCGTCATAGCCGAGCTGGCGAATGTCGTCGAGCGAAGAGCCGTTGCCGAACCCGCTGCCTTGACCGATCGCATAGTTCGACCAGAACAGGGTGTAGCGAAGCTCGGTCCGGTTACCGTTCGGGGTCTGCACCTCGGCGACGTCGTAGCCGCTGACCTTGTAGTACTCAGCCCGGGGGTTACCCGGTCCTTCCGGGACGGCGGTATTGACCGTGACGAATGTGCCCGGCCCATAGGCCTGCCGGTTACCCTGGGTGTCGTCTAGGTTCGAAAGGGTGCCGTCGCCGTTCAGGTCGAGCTGGGGATCCGAGCCGATCGCCGCCGCATCCTGGTTTGGCCAGACCGCATTCGTGATCACGTCGTTTCGGGCGCGGTTGTAGGCCGGAGTGAAGGTCCCGATGCTGCCGACTCGCCGCGAATAGAGGGGTCCGGTCGTCGCGCTGGCCGGGATCACGTTGCCCATGTTGGGCCCGGATTGATACCGGGATACGTATCCCAGCAAAGCCGGCGGGTAGCCGCCCTGGTCCACGCGGTAGAGCTGGAGCGCACTCCGCAGGTCGTTCATCGCTCCGATGTCCGAACTCCGATAGGCCGAGTCCTTTGCCCGCGCGTAGACCGGGAAAATGATCGCGGCGAGGATCGCAATGATCGCGATCACCGTCAGCAGCTCAATCATCGTAAAACCGTTTCGACGTGTCATATAGAATCTCTCCGGACGCACTCGCTCCAAGTTGTTGACTAGGTCCGAAGACCCAATGTTCCGCCTCGCAATCAAAGCGGCGACTTTTCTCCGGTCGCCCACGCCCAATAGGACGCGATCAGTCCCCGTATCGGTCCCTCGAAGAGCGCGGCGGTGAGCGCACCGATCGCCAAAGACGGACCGAACGGAATCATGGTCGTTTCTACCTCAGCTTCCTCGTCCATAGCCTCCACCGCATACGGATCCTCTCCGAACCAGCTGATATAGAGCTTGGGCGCGAACAGCCCGATGACGTCGATGCAGAGCACGTAGCCGAGCCCGCACTTCAGAAGCGAAGGGATCGACTCCGGCACATAGACCTCATCCTCCGGTTCCTCGTCCGGCGGCGAGGCCCCGCGTTGGAACAGCACACGGAACGCGAGGTAGCCGACTCCCATCAGGACTCCGATCGGCACCGCAAGCCCGAAACCCATGAGCGCGAGCGACGGCCCCAGCACCGCTCCGATCCCACGCGCCATCTTGATGTCGCCGTGCCCCATCGCGTCCTTGCCGAAAAACAGACGCCCGAGGAACGCGATCGCCCAGAGCGCAACCACGCCGATGAGTGCGCCCGCGACCGCACTCGGCATGCCCCACGCCCAAGCGCCCGGCAACCCCTCCGCGATGGTCCAGCCGTTGTAAGCCAAACCGAGGAAAAGCATGAAGGCGTTGATCTGGTCGGGGATGATGTACAACTCGAAGTCGATGAAGATCGCCGCGACAAGCGCAGAGCAAAACGCGGCGAGCACGAGTGCCCGGATCGGATCCCAGTCGGCGACCAAGTATTGCCGCCAGACGATCGCGAACAAGCTGCCGGTCAGGAGCTCGACCCAGAAGTAGCGACTCGGCACTCGAGCTTTGCAGTGCCGGCACCGACCCCGAAGGACCAGCCAGCTGAAGAGAGGCACGAGGTCGGGTGCGGTCAAACGGTGCTCGCACCTCGGACAGAAGCTGTGTTTGGGCTTGCCGAGCCCGAGACCGCGTGGCATCCGATAGATGACCACGTTCAGGAAGCTGCCGATGGCGGCCCCGATGAACAACCCGACGGCCCAGGTCCACTCAGGGAACAGGGCCGACCTCCGGCTTCCGTGCGCGCGTCATAGGTTCCTTATTGTCGGCGAGTGACCCGCCTCCCGTGATTATGCGTGGTTTCACCCTCACCCCCTACCCCCTCTCCCTTCACACGATCATCGAAAGGAGAGGGAGTACCGGAACTTCGAGGTAGGGTCCGGAACCCCTTCTCCTTGCCGGATGGTTTGTGCCGGGAGGGAGAAGGGGCAGGGGATGA
>ERZ761602.1610-NODE-1610-length-39933-cov-5.139450_pt1 | contig 39933 bp, 33 predicted proteins | sample MGYA00512165_ERZ761602 | MGnify/ENA primary metagenome ERZ761602 (study PRJEB28899, sample SAMN02445085) | bioreactor sludge metagenome | biome: EBPR sludge; isolation source: Thorneside wastewater treatment plant | place: Australia: Brisbane, Thorneside...
AACGGAATTGTGAAAGGAGACTTCTCTATTTCCGCGTCGCCACCGCACGCTTCCGCTCCGGAAACAGCGTCTGGCAGAGCTCGCATTTCGTGCCGTCACAGCCGCGCGCCGTGCAGTGCTCCCGGCCGTAGTAGATGATTCGCAGATGGAGCGGATTCCAATGCTCCCGCGGGAAAAGGCGCTTCAGATCGACCTCCGTCTGCGCCACGCTCCGGCCGCTGCTGAGCTTCCAGCGCTGGGCGAGACGATGGATATGGGTGTCGACCGGAAACGCCGGCACCCCGAACGCCTGCGCCATCACCACGCTTGCCGTCTTGTGGCCCACGCCCGGCAGCTCCTCCAGTTCCTCGAACGTACGCGGCACCTGTCCTTGGTGCTTCGCCATGATCTGCCGCGAGAGTTCGCTGATCGCCTGCGCCTTGCGCGGTGCCAGGCCGCAGGGACGCACGATGGCATCAATCTGCTCCACCGTCAGCGTCGTCATCCTCGCCGGCGTGTCGGCGAGCGCGAATAACCGCGGCGTGGTCAGATTGACGCGCTTGTCGGTGCACTGCGCGGACAGCAGCACTGCAATCAGGAGAGTGAAGGCATCCTTATGCTCGAGCGGGATCGGGGTCTCGGGGTACAACTCCGCCAGCCGGCGGTCGACGTACGCGGCGCGGGCCTCGCGGGTGGGAAACGGTGAGCGGGCGGGCACAGCCGACTCTGCGTCGACCGTCGCCGGAAGCGCAAGCAGCGGTCGTTGATCGGAGCCGGTCGGCTCGCCCTTCGGACACCGGCGCTTCCTGGCCAAATCTCGGTTGCGCGACTTCCTCGCGGGCCTACGGTCGCAGACCATGTCCTCGTTTCGTGACCTGCTCGCGCCCACCGACACGTTTCCGCGCCGCCACCACGGTGACGACGCTGCCGATACGGACGCGATGCTCGCGACGCTGGGCTATCCTTCGCTGACCGCGCTGGTCGACGCGGCCGTGCCACCGCAGATCCGGCGCGGCCCGCTCGATCTCCCTGCCGCCATCGGGGAAAACGCCGCCCTGGCCGAGCTGCGCGCGATCGCCGGTGACAACCGCGTCCATCGCAGCTTCATCGGCCTCGGCTACCACGAGACGTTCACACCGCCCGTCATCCAGCGCAACATCCTCGAAAATCCCGGTTGGTACACCGCCTACACACCCTATCAGGCGGAGATTTCCCAGGGCCGGCTCGAGGCGCTCCTGAATTTCCAAACCCTGGTCACGGAGCTGACCGCGCTCGAGATCGCCAACGCCTCCATGCTCGACGAAGGCACCGCCGCCGCCGAGGCGATGATGATGTGCCACCGGCTGAAGGAAGGTGACCCCAGCGCCCACCGCACGTTTTTCGTCTCCGCCCACTGTCACCCACAGACGATCGATATCGTCCGCACCCGCGCCCGGCCGATCGGCATCGACGTGGTCGTCGGCGACCACCGCACGTTCCGGCCCGATGCCGGCTGTTTCGGCGTGCTGGTGCAGTACCCGGACACCACCGGATCGATCCACGACTTCGCAGCCTTCTTCTCCGCCGCCCACACCGCCGGTGCGTTCACGATCGTCGCCGCCGACCTGCTCGCGCTCACGCTGCTGCGTCCGCCGGGCGAGTTCGGTGCCGACGTCGCCGTCGGTTCCGCCCAGCGCTTCGGCGTGCCGATGGGATTCGGCGGCCCGCACGCCGGCTATCTGGCGACCCGCGATGCGTTCAAGCGCCAGATGCCCGGCCGGCTCGTCGGCGTATCCAAGGACGCCCAGGGCGACCCCGCCATGCGCCTCGCGCTCGGCACCCGCGAGCAGCACATCCGGCGCGACAAGGCCACGTCCAACATCTGCACCGCGCAGGTGCTGCTGGCGGTGATGGCATCGATGTACGCCGTCTATCACGGGCCGGATGGGCTCACGCGGATCGCCCGCCGGGTCAAGGGCCTCACCGCGCTCCTTGCCGCGGGGTTGCGCCGCGCGGGGGCCAAGGTCAACGAGCTGCCATTCTTCGACACCCTGACGGTGGGCGGCGTCGCCGCGGCGCGCGTGCACGCGGCCGCGGAAGGCCGGAAAATCAACCTTCGCGCAGTCGACGACTACACCGTCGGCATCAGCCTGGACGAAACCGCGACCGAGGAGGACGTCGCCCTGCTGCTCTCGTTCTTCAGCGCATCGGTCGTCGACGAAATTCCCGCCCTGCTGGAAACCCTGTCGTCCGCCGATGCCGGATTTCCCGCCCCGCTCGCCCGCACCTCCGGTTTTCTCGCCCACCCGGTGTTCCAGCGCCACCACACGGAACACGAGATGCTGCGCTACATCCGGCGGCTGGAGGCCCGCGACCTGTCGCTCTGCCACTCGATGATCTCGCTGGGCTCCTGCACGATGAAGCTCAATGCCACGAGCGAAATGCTGCCCGTCTCGTGGCCGGAGTTCTCGCGCCTGCATCCCTTCGCTCCGGCGGAGCAGACGCGCGGTTATCAGAAGCTGTTTCGCGACCTCGAGACCTGGCTCGCCGAGATCACGGGCTTCGCCGCCGTCTCGCTGCAGCCCAACGCGGGCTCACAGGGCGAATACGCCGGGCTGCTGGCCATCCGCGGCTATCACGAGTCGCGCGAGCAGGGTCACCGGCACGTCTGCCTGATCCCGACCAGCGCCCACGGCACCAACCCGGCCACGGCCGCGATGTGCGGCTTCAAGGTCGTGCCGGTCGCCTGCGACGCCAGCGGCAACATCGATCTCACCGACCTCCGGACCAAGGCAGCCGCCCATGCGTCCGCTCTCGCGGCCCTGATGGTGACGTATCCGTCGACCCACGGCGTGTTCGAACCCGGCATCAAGGAAATCTGCGCCATCGTCCATGAGCACGGCGGGCAGGTGTACATGGACGGTGCCAACATGAACGCGCAGGTCGGCCTCACGTCCCCCGGCCACATCGGCGCCGACGTCTGCCACCTCAACCTGCACAAGACCTTCTGCATTCCTCATGGCGGTGGAGGCCCGGGCATGGGACCGATCGGCGTCGCGACGCATCTCGCGCCGTTCCTGCCCGGTCATCCGCTCGCGCCGGCCCGCGCGAGCGCTCCGGGCTCGCCCGCTCACGCTCCCGTCGGCGCCGTGTCCGCTGCCCCCTTCGGCAGCGCGAGCATCCTCGTGATCTCGTGGATGTATATCCGCATGATGGGCCCGGACGGGCTCACCGCGGCGACGCAGCGCGCCATGCTCAACGCCAACTACGTCGCCCGGCGGCTCGAGCGCTATTTCCCCGTGCTCTACCGCGGCAACGCGGGGCTGATCGCCCACGAGTGCATCGTCGATTTCCGCGCCTGGAAGAAACACGGCCTCGAGGTGGAGGATGCCGCGAAGCGGCTGATGGACTACGGGTATCACGCGCCCACGATGTCGTTCCCCGTCCCCGGCACCCTCATGATCGAGCCGACGGAGAGCGAGGCCAAGTCCGAGCTCGACCGTTTCTGCGACGCGATGGTCTCGATCCACGGCGAGATGCAGGCGGTCGCCAATGGCGAGTCCGACAAGGCGAACAACCCGCTCAAGCACGCCCCGCACACCGCGAAGGTCGTGTGCGCCGACACCTGGGACCATCCGTACTCGCGGCAGACGGCGGCCTTTCCCGACCGTTTCACCCGCGCAAGCAAGTTCTGGCCCGCCGTCGGCCGCGTCGACAACGTCTACGGCGATCGCAACCTGGTGTGTTCGTGCGTCGGCATGGAAGCGTACGCCACGCAGGCGTGATCCCTCCTGGGAGCGCGGACGCCCTCGTCCGCTGGCTGGATCGAGAAATGCGGACGAGGACGTCCGCGCTCCCACGGCTCACCTCGCCGGCACCCAGGCCCGCACGCTCGTGATCCGCGGGAACAGTCCCGGCAACCGCGCCCATGACTCACCGTCATCGGCTGACTGATACAGCTCGCCGGCGGTCGTGCCCAGGTAGACGCCCGCGGGCGCGAAGGGGTCGGTGGCGAGCGCGTCGCGGAGCACGCCGACGAAGTGTTCCTGCTGCGGCAGCCCCGCGGTGAGGGCACGCCAGGTGCGGCCCTGGTCGCGCGAACGCCAGACCTTCAGTGCGCCGCCGGGCACGACCCGGTTCTCGTCCGAGAGCAGCGGCACGACGAACAGGTCGCCGCGCTGCGACACGGCGAGCGGAAAGCCGAAGTCATGGGGCAGCCCGCGCGAGATGCGCGTCCACGTGTCGCCCGCATCGGTCGTCATGAACACTCCGCCGTGGAACTGCAGGTACAGGACGCCCGGACGCTGCGGGTCGGCCGCGAGCCGGTGCACGCAGCGGCCCATGTCGGGATCTTCGATGAAACCGGGCGCCACGTTGTGCAGGCCTTCGTTGCGCAACTGCCACGATTCGCCGCCGTCGTCGCTGCGAAAGACGCCGACCGAGGAGATGCCGACCCACAACCGGCGCGCATCTTCGGGATCGACGACGACGGAGTGCAGGCATAGTCCGCCGAAGCCCGGTGTCCAGCGGGGCCGCGTGGGATGCCCGGTGAGGCCCGTCAGTTCGGTCCAGGTCAGGGCATCGTCGCGCGATACAAACAAGGCCGCATCGTCGACACCCGCGTACCAGGTCCCCGGCTGCGACGCACCCGCGGGCACGAGCTGCCAGATGTGTTTCACCGCCGCTTCGCCGCCGGCGGGCAACCGCGGCTCCTGCGCCGCTCCCCGCCATGTCGCGCCGCGATCGGTGGAGGTCCGGATGGTCGGGCCGGTGGCATGATGGCCGGCCCCCGCCAGGAGGCGGTCGGCCCGCGGGTCCCCACAAACGCTGAACACCTCCCAGCCGCCGAGGTGGGGCCCGGTCAGCGTCCACTGCGTGCGCGTCGCGTCGCTTTCGTACAGGAACAGTCCCTTCACCGTCCCGATCAACAACACCAGTTTCCGAGAGGGCGCCGGCACGGAGGACATGACGCGAAACTGGCCGGGGCCGGGGCCGTCTGCCAGTGGAAAGTGACTCGCGCTGGGAAGCGGCGGCGGCACCCGGCTGCCGGGCACGCGGTGCCGGCCGGTTTTCCGGCTTTCAACTTTCATCCACCGACCTTCAACTCCCCGCTCCTTCCCATGCGCATCCTCCGCCATCTCACCCCTGCCGGCCCGGCGTACGCCGCGCTTCAACCCGACGGTTCCGCCCGCGAGATCAGCGGGGACATCTTCGGTTCCCACCGCGTGACCGATCGCGTGGTGCAGCCCGGCAAGACCCTCGCGCCGGTCGTGCCGACGAACATCCTGTGCATCGGACTCAACTACAAGAAGCACGCCGCCGAGAGCAACAGCCCCACCCCGCCCTATCCGGTGCTCTTCGTGAAGAATTCCGCGGCGCTGCAGCATCCCGGCGATCCCATCGAGATTCCGGTCAAGCTCCCCAGCACGAGCGTCGACTACGAGTGCGAGCTCGCCGTGGTCATCGGCCGTCCGTGCAAGAACGTGCCTCGCGCCCGGGCCCTCGACTACGTACTCGGCTACACTTGCGCCAACGACGTCTCGGCCCGCGACTGGCAGCGCAACGGCGGCGGCGGCCAGTGGTGCCAGGGCAAGAGCTTCGACACCTTCTGTCCGCTCGGGCCGGTCCTCGTCACGCCCGACGAAATCCCCAACCCGAATGCCCTCCGCATCCGGACCATCCTCAATGGCGAGACGCTGCAGGATTGGAATACGGACGACATGATCTTCGACGTGCCCGCGATCATCGAGTACCTCAGCAGCAGCAAGACGCTCGTCCCCGGCACCGTCATCCTCACCGGCACGCCCCACGGGGTCGGCTTTGCCCGCAATCCGCCGATCTGGCTGAAGGCCGGCGACACCGTGACGATCGACATCGAGAAGATCGGCGCGCTCACCAATCCGGTGGTCGACGAGCGCGTCTGACTCTCCCCTGGGAGCGCGGCCGTCCCCGGCCGCATCGGATCGAACTGCGGCCGGGGACGGCCGCGCTCCCGGAAATCCCATGACGAAGCCCGACGCGCGCGTGGCGCCCGACTACTCCCGCTTCATCGCGGAGCTGAAGGAGCGCATCCAGTCGGCCCGCATCGCGGCGGCGCGGGCGGTGAACCGTGAGCTCATCCTGCTCTACTGGGACATCGGCCGCGCCATCGTCGAGAAGCAGAAGGCGCTCGGCTGGGGCGACTCGATCGTCGAGCAACTCGCGCGGGATCTGCAGCGGGAGTTTCCCGCCGTGAAGGGATTCTCGTCCTTCAATCTCTGGCGGATGCGACAGCTCTTTCTCGAGCACTCGTCCGAGGAATTTCTGGCACAGCTTGTGCCAGAACTGAACCGCTCCAAGCCGGCCTCCCCGACTCCGAAGGTCCTGTCCCGGCTTGCGGCGGATCTGGCCGGGCGTGACTACACCGCCGCCTCCGCGCCAATTCTGGCACAAGCTGTGCCAGAATTGCTGGCCACGATTCCCTGGGGGCACCACGTCGAGCTGCTCAAGAAGGTCAAGGAACCGCGCGCCCGTCTCTACTACCTCCTCGCCACCGCCCGTTTCGGCTGGAGCCGCAACGTCCTGCTCAACCAGGTCAAGGCCGGCGCGTACGAGCGCTCCCTCAAGGACAGGAAGGCGCATAACTTTCCCACCGCCCTGCCCGAACATCTCGCCGAGCAGGCGGAGGAAGCGCTGAAGAGCAGCTACAACCTCGAGTTTCTCGGCATCGGGCGCGCCGTGAAGGAACGCGAGCTCGAGGACCGGCTGATCGAGCGGCTGCGCGACTTCATCCTCGAGCTGGGCTACGGCTTCTGCTTCGTCGGCCGCCAGCACCGGCTCGTGCTCGGCCGGAAGGAGTACTTCGTCGACCTGCTCTTCTACCATCGCTTCCTCAAGGCCCTGGTCGCGATCGACCTCAAGGTGGGTTCGTTCGAGCCGGAGTTCGCGGGCAAGATGGACTTCTACCTGAACCTGCTGAACGAAAAGGAACGCGCGGCCGACGACCGCCCCTCGATCGGCATCATCCTTTGCGCCGAGAAGGACAACCTCGAGGTGGAGTTCGCGCTCAAGACCAAGGCCAACCCCATCGGCGTAGCCGAATATCAACTACAGCCAAGCCTGCCCGCGGAGTTCCGGGGCAAGCTCCCCACCGCCCGCCAGATCACCGACGCCGTCCGCACGGTCCTGTGACGGCGGGCGGGCGCCCTCCGCCCTTCATGTTCCGCACGCACATCCCGTCGCTTCCCTGGGAGGAGCAGCACTCGCCCGGGCGCAGCTTCCACTCGTACTGCCGCAACGTGTCGCTCGCCCTCGGCGGCGTGCGCAACGGCGGGACCTGGTGCGGCGGACACCCCTTCGACGTCCAGTTCCGGCGGATACCCGCCGGCGCGGCGGTGTGTCCCTTTCACCTCCACCTCGCGCAGTGGGAACTTTTCCTCGTCGTGTCCGGCACCGGCCAGGTGCGCGCCGGCGACGAGACGCACCTCGTCCGCCCCGGGGAGGTCTTCGTCCACCCGCCCGGCGAGGCACACCAGCTCCGCAATCCGGGACCCGAGGAACTCGAGGTGATGATCGTCGCCGACCATCCGCCGCTCGACGCCTTCCATTATCCCGATTCCGCCAAATGGGGCCTGCGACCGCCGGGAAAGTATTTTCGCATGAGCGAGACGAGCTACTTCGACGGCGAGGAAGCCGCCGCTCCCGGCCAGCCGCCCTACGCCCCGGCGCCGGCTCCGGCGCCGGCACCGTTCCCGCCGTTTGCCCGGCGCCGGCTTCATCCCGACGCGCTCGACTGGGAAGGATGGATCTCGCCGCGCGGCCGCTACCGGGGCGAAAGCAAGGAGCTCTCGCTCGCCCTCGGCGCCGTCCGCAACGCGCCCACGGGACTCGGCGGCCATCCCTTCGACCTCGAACTCAGCCGGCTCCGGCCCGGCGAATGCGGCTGCCCCTACCATGCCCACGCCGCGCAGTGGGAACTCTTCATCATCCTCGCCGGCACCGGCACCGTCCGCACGCCCGCCGGCACCGAGACGGTGACGGCCGGCGACGCGGTGCTGCACCCGCCGGGCGAAGCGCACCAGCTCACCAACAGCGGCGGCACCGAGCTGCGGTTTCACCTGATCGCGGACAATCCGGCCGTCGACTACTGGCATTACCCGGACAGCGGCAAATGGGGCCTGCGCGAGCCGCGGCTCTTCTTTCGTCCCCAGCCGGCCGACTACTGGGACGGCGAGGAATAGCGCCGGTCCCGCCGCGGGAACAGGGCGGGGCCGACGCCGTCACCACGACGCGTCACGCGCGGCAGTTGCGCCGTCCGCCTCCTTTCACCACAACGCTCCCATGTCCGAAAGCACCGACGGCCGCACCCGGCTGCTGATGATCGACGATGACCGCAAGCTGTGCCGGCTCGTCGCCACGTACCTCGAGCCGCTGGGCTTCGACGTCACCACGGTCCACACCGGCACCGACGGCGTCGATCGCGCGCTCAATTCCGAGGCGCCGTGGCACGCCGTGATCCTCGACGTGATGCTGCCGGGCATCGACGGTTTCGAGGTCCTGAAGCGGATCCGGACGCGCAGCCAGGTGCCGGTGCTGATGCTCACCGCGCGCGGAGACGAGACCGACCGCATCGTGGGCCTTGAAGTCGGCGCCGACGACTACCTGCCGAAGACGTTTTCCACCCGGGAGCTCCTGGCCCGCCTCCGCGCCGTGCTGCGGCGCAGCGCGCTCAACGCCAGCCCGCAGGCAGGAAGCGAGGCGCCGCCGACGGAAGTCGTGGTCGGCCCGCTGCGGCTCAACCTCGACGCCCGCTCCGCCGTCATGGACACCCGGCCGCTGGTGCTCACGCCGGTGGAGTTCGACCTCCTCGCCAGCCTCGCGAAGGCCCGGGGCCGGGTGAAGTCGCGCGAGGCCCTCCTCGACGAGTGCCGCGACCGCAACTACGATGTCTTCGATCGTTCGATCGACGTGCACATCTCGTCGCTGCGCAAGAAACTCGGCGACGATGCGAAGGAGCCCCGCTACATCCGCACGGTGCGCTCGGCGGGTTACATGATGGTCGTGCCCGATTAGCCGGCGGCGCCCGGTCGCTCGCCGCTGACCCGGGCTCCCTTAACTTTCCGCCTTCCCCCGCGTCCCACCGTTGTCCGATGAAGGTCTCGTATCCCCTCTCCCTCAAGGTGTCGGTGTGGCTGATGTTGAATCTGCTGCTCCTGACCGCGCTGGGCATCGGCTTTTTCATCGTGCAGGGCGGGCTCGGTTGGAACGCGCTCGTCGCGGGGCCCTCCGGCACGCGCGCGCAGGCGAAGGCCAACATCATCGCCGCCGAGGTCAGCGCGGCCGCCCAGGCAAACCGGAACGCGGTGCTTGAACGCTTCCAAGCCGCGTACGGCGTCGACTTCTACCTGTTTCGCGGCTTCGACGGCCAGGTCGCCGGCGGGGCCGTCGAGCTGCCGCCCGCCGTCCAGGCCCGCATCGATTCCTGGCGCCAGCTGTTCCGGCTCCCGTTCGGTCGCGGCAGCCGCGGTCCGGGCGGACCGGGCGCCGCCGGGCCACGGGACCGGGTGGAGCGCGAGGGAGGCGAAACCGCGCCCCGCCGTCCGCCGCCGTCGCCCGACGATGCCATCCGCCGCGACCCCCCACCGCCCGAGAACGTCGAGACGCTGCGCGAGCGCGAGACCGGCCGTTTCCTCATCCGGAGCGAGGCACCCGGAGCCTATTGGATCGGCCTACGCGTGCTCTTCACCGGCACCACCGGCCGCCCTTCGCCGGCGCTGCTGGTCGCCCGCATCGATTCCTTCTGGGGCGTGCTCCATTTCCTGGACCTGCAGGCCTGGCTGCTCGCCGGCACGGCGGTGCTCCTGCTCTCGGTCCTCTTCTGGCTGCCGCTGGTGCGCGGCATCACCCGCTCGATCGGCCAGCTCACGGTCGCGACCGAGCAGATAGCCGAAGGGCACTTCGATGCCCGCGTCGAGGCCGACCGGCGCGACGAGATCGGCAAGCTCGGCGCGTCCGTCAACCGCATGGCCGCGCGCCTCGACGCCCACATGAACGGTCAAAAGCGCTTCCTCGGGGACGTCGCCCACGAGCTCTGTTCCCCGCTCGCCCGCCTCCAGATGGCCTCGGGCATCCTCGGCGACCAGGCGCCCGCCCATCTCCAGGAAACGGTCGCCGACGTCCGCGAGGAAGTGCAGCAGATGAGCACCCTGGTGAACGAGCTGCTCGCGTTCACGAAGGCGGGGCTGCGACCGCGGGACGTGGTCACGCAGCCCGTCGCGCTCGCCGCGCTCGTCGCCGACGTGCTCGCGCGCGAAGACCCGCAGGGACGGATCACCGCCACGGTGGCCGCCGATCTCCAGGTACGCGCCGAGCCCGGCCTGCTCGGCCGTGCGCTGGGCAATCTCGCCCGCAATGCCCTGCGCTACGCCGGCGACGCGGGACCGATCACCCTCAGCGCGGCCCTGGATCGCGGCCGCATCACGATCGCCGTGGAGGATTCCGGCCCCGGCGTGCCCCCCGCCGACCTGGACCGCCTGGGCGAACCGTTCTTCCGGCCCGAGCTGGCCCGCACGCGCGAGTCGGGCGGCGTCGGCCTCGGACTCGCGATCGTCCGGAGCAGCATCGCGGCCTGCGGCGGCGAGACGCGCTTCGCCAATCGCGCGCCCGGCGGTTTTCGCGCGGAGATCCGGTTGCCCGCCGCCTGAGGCCGGGATGATGCCGTTGCGGTGGAGCCGCCTGTCCCCAGGCGGCTGACGTGCGATGAACCGGTCCGTCGTCCGTCCCCGCGCGGGCCAGGCGGCGCCACCCAACCGAACCGTCGGCTCCGGCCGAGGACGTTTAATGCCGGCTTAACAAATCTGCGCCGGCTCCACATCCGGCGTTAACGGCGATGCCGCACGCTCGTCGCATTCCCCCATGAACGCCTCCACCCGCTCCCTCGTGCCCGCCGCAGCGCCGGTGTCCGGCTTGAAACCGCGCCACTTCCTGCTTCGCTCACGGGCGCAGCTCACCCCGGTTGCCGCCCTGCGCCCCCGCGCCGGGCTCGGCGAATCCTCCCACCCACCCGCCATGCGTCCGCCGATCCCCTCCCTTCTTCCCGCCGGAATTCGACTCGCCGCGGCCGGCCTGCTCGCCGGCGCCGGTCTCGCCGCCGCGCCCACCCGCACGCCGGAGCTGACGGAAGGCCCGTTCTACACCTTCAATCCCAACAACACGCTGCCCGCGCTGCCGCCCGGCGATCGCGACAACGATCTCACCCGCCGCAGCGGCGGCGCCGCGCCCGCCAAGGGAGAATCGTTTCTCCTCTCCGGAGTCGTCCGCGACCTCGACGGACGGCCGGTGCCGGGGGTGACGGTCGAGCTTTGGCAGACCGACGACGGCGGGGCGTACTACCATTCCGGAGACAGCCGCGCCGATCGCCGCGATCGCGATTTCCAGTTCTACGGCGAGAGCGTGAGCGATGCGCAGGGTCGCTATTCGTTCCGCACCGTGCAGCCCGGGCTCTACACCGGCCGCATCCGGCACTTTCATTTCAAGGTGAAGCAGGGCGGGACGGCCGTGCTGACCTCCCAGTTCATCTTCGAGGCGGAGCGCGCGCAGTTCGCCCGCGATGGCGTGACTTCCCGGCTCTCCGGCGCCGCGCTCGAGGCGCTCGTCCTCTCGCCGCAACGCGGGACCGACAGCGCCGGGCAGCCTGCCTGGCTCGCCCGCAAGGACATCGTGATCGACCCCGCCGCCCGTTCGCGCGGCTCGCGGGAGAAATCCAGGGGCCGCGAGCCCTGACGGGGCCTCTGCCGCCCGGTCTGCCGCGCGCCCGCCGCGGCGCCAGCGCGGCCGCCCCGAATTCGATTTGCGCCCCTCCCGGCCGGCCGTGACGCTGGCGCGGCATGACCCCGCCCCTCCCGTTTGCCGCGGTCGCCGCCGCGCTTGCCGTCGTCGCGTCCGCCGCGGCCCAGCCCACGCTTCCGCCGGAGCCCGTGCGACTCGATTCGCCGGCGGCCTTCCAGCCGCTGCCCGCGAACTGGAGCCTGGCCGGCGGCCTGGGCGGCGATCCGCGACGGGACCGCACGCTCACCCCGCTCGAGGGCACCGGCATCCTCGTGTGCAATCCCGGTCGCGAGCCGGAGCGTCGCGGCCACCTCTTCACCGCGTGGGAACATGGCGACCTCGAGCTCGAACTCGAGTTTCTCCTCACCCCTGGCTCCAACTCCGGGGTGTATCTGCAGGGCCGCTACGAGGTGCAGCTCTTCGACAGCTGGGGCCGGCGCGAGGTCGGGCCGGGCGACAGCGGCGGGATCTACTCGCGCTGGGACGCGGCGCGGGGCAAGGGCCGCGAGGCGTACGACGGCCACGCGCCCGCCGCCAATGCGTCGCGCGCTCCGGGACTGTGGCAGCGCCTTCGCATCGAGTTCCAGGCGCCGCGCTTCGACGCGGCTGGAAAGAAGGTGCGCCACGCCCGCTTCACCCGGGTCGTGCTCAACGGTTTCACGATCCACTCGGACGTCGAGATCAGCGGCCCCACGCGGTCGGCGGCGTTCGCCGACGAGCGACCGGCGGGGCCGCTCATGATCCAGGGCGATCACGGGTCCGTCGCGCTCCGCGGCCTGCGGGTGAAGCGCTTCGACGGCGCGATCCTCGCCGTCTCGGACCTCCGTTACCGCCTTTACCCGGGCGACCACAAATCCATCGCCGCTTACGACCGGGACGCTCCCGCGCGAGAGGGGGTGGCGGCGCGCTTCGCCCACGAGGCGATCGAGAAGAGCGTGCGGTTCGCGCTCGTGTTCACCGGCGCGCTCGAGGCGCCGCGGGCGGGCGCGTACCGCTTCGCAGTCGAGGCCAGCGGGCCGGCGCGGCTCACGGTGGACGACCGGCCGGTCGTCGTGCCGGTCGACCGGACCACGCAGCCCGGCGTAGTGCACCTGGCCGCGGGCCGCCATCCGTTCCGGCTCGATCTCGTGCACAGCTCAAACGCGCGCCCGAACCTCGAGCTCGTGGCCGAGGGCCCGGGCATCGCGCCGCATTTCCTGACGGTGCGCGAGCCGCGAGCTACACGCACCGCGCCCGCGCCGAAGCGCGTGCGCGTGGAGCCCGGAGATCGCGTGGCGGTGCAGCGCGGTTTCGTGCCGTTCAACCCCCGCAAGCGCCTCGATGCGGCCTCCGTCGGCACGCCCGCCGGCGTGCACTTCGCCTACGATTTCGAAACCGGCTCGATCCTGCGCGCGTGGCGCGGGCCGTTCCTCAACACCGCCGACATGTGGGAGGGCCGCGGCGCCGACCAGACCGCGCGACCCGAAGGGCCCGCGCTGACGTTCGACGGCCGGCCCGCACTGGCGCTGATCGAATATCCGGGAGTTGGCGACTGGCCCGACCGGCCCGAGCCGCTGTGGTCATCGCAGGGTTACTCGCTGGAGCCCGACGGCACCCCGGTGTTCCTCGGCCGCCTTGCCGACCTCACCGTGCGCGACCGGATCGCGCCCGCCCCGGAAGGCCGCGGGCTGGTGCGCACGCTGGAACTCGGCGGCAAACTCCCATCATGGTCGGCCTGGCTGCTGCTGGCTGAGGCAGACGTCATCGTTCCGCAACCCGGCGGCGGCTGGATGGTCGGCGACCGGGCCTGGTACATCGACGGGCTGGAGCCCGCGGTGATCCGCGCCGCCGGCGACCGGCAGCAGCTCGCGCTCCCGCTCAGCGCGGCGAGCCTCGGCCGTTCCCTCTCGTACACGATTGTCTGGTAAGCACCGCCACCCTCCCCGCCATGTTCCGCCCCGCCCTCCTCCTGCTCGCCAGCGCGGCCGCCGCCTTCGGGGCCGAAGTCGTGTCGCGCGTGCACAATCCCTCCGCCGCGGAGCGCTTCGCGAAGCCGTCGGAGGAACTCGTCGCCCGCGAGCAGCGCTACTGGAAGCGCACGCCGCTGCCCGTGCCGGATGACCTCGTGCTCGAGGTCAGCGGCATCCTGCCGGTGGCCCCGCGGCGCCTGCTTGTCACCACGCGCCGCGGCGAGGTGTGGTGGGTCGACGGGGCTTACGACGCCGACCCTCAGCCGAAGTACACCCGCTTCGCCGCCGGCCTGCACGAGCCGCTCGGGATCATCGCGGCCGCGCCCGGCGGCTACTACGTGGCGCAGCGCCAGGAGGTGACGCGCGTGGCCGACACCGATGGCGACGGCCGCGCCGATCTCTTCGCCACGGTGGCGAAGCTGCCGATCTCGGGCAGTTATCACGAATACAACTTCGGTCCCCTGCTCGCACCCAACGGCAACCTGCGCGTGACGCTCAATGTCGCTTTCGGCGGCGCCACGCAGGCACCGGCGCCCTGGCGCGGGTGGATGGTGGAGATCACGCCCGACGGGCAGATCACGCCCATCGCGAGCGGGCTGCGTTCGCCGAGCGGCTTCGTCGTCACCTCGCGCGGAGCGTGGTTCGCCAGCGAGAACCAGGGCGAGTGGGTCGGCTCCGGCCGGCTGGTGCACCTCGCACCGGGTGATTTTGCCGGGCACCCCGCCGGGCTGGCGTGGAGCCGTCTGCCGGGTTCGACCGTGCGGCTGCGGCCGGAGGACATCACGGATTTCGGGGCGCCGATGCACGAGGTCGCGCGCAACCTGCCGGGGCTCAAGCCGCCGGCGGTCTGGCTGCCGCACACGGTGCTCGGCATCTCCACCGCCGGGATCGTCGAGGACACGACCGGGGGAAAGTTCGGCCCGTTCGGCGGCCAGCTCTTCGTGGCGGACCAGGGCCAGAGCAAGATCGTGCGCGTGTCGCTCGAGCAGGTGCAGGGCGTCTGGCAGGGTGCGGCGCATGCCTTCCGCGAAGGCTTCGAGTGCGGCGTGCTGCGCCTCGCCTACGGCGACGGCGGCGTGATGTTCGCCGGCGAGACGGCACGCGGCTGGGGCTCCGTCGGCCCGAAGCAGCACGGGCTCGAGCGGCTCGAATGGACCGGAGAGATGCCGTTCGAGATCAGGGAGGTGAAGGCGCAGCCCGACGGTTTCGTCCTGACGTTCACGCGGCCGGTGGATCCCGCCACGGCCGGCAAGGTGGAGCACTACACCATCGCCGGGTTCACGTACCTGTATCACAAGGCCTACGGGAGTTCGCCCGTGAACCGGCTGGCCTGTCCGGTGCAGAAGGTCGTCGTGGCTCCCGACGGCCTGAGCGTGCGCGTCGCCGCGCACTGCCTGCGCGAAGGCTACGTGCACGAGATCAAGGCGGCCGGCGTGCGCGCGCGGGGCGGCGACGAGCCCCTGCTCCATCCCGTGGCGTACTACACGCTCAACCGTTTCCCCGCCGGCGACCGGATCATCGCCCCCGATCCGCTCGTGGCGGAGCTGTGTCGCACGCCGGTGCCGGCCGCCGTCGCGGCCCACACGCCGAAGCATCCGACACGCCCGCCGTCCGACTGGACCGGGGAGGAGGGAGATCGCGCCATCGTCCTGGGCACGCAGCCGGGACTGAAATTCGACCAGACGCTGCTCACCGTGAAGGCGGGCGCGCGGATCCGGCTCATCTTTCGCAATGCGGACGACATGCTGCACAACGTCGTCCTCTGCGCGCCGGGTCGCGGGCAGGAGGTCGGGGCGGCGGCGATGGCGCTGGGGATCGACGGCAGCGCGCGCGGCTTCGTGCCCGACTCCGAGGCGGTGCTCTTTCACACCACGCTCGTCCAGCCGGGCGAGAGCGACACGATCTTCTTCAACGCACCGGCGGCTCCCGGCGATTACGACTTCGTGTGCACGTTCCCGGGTCACGCCGCGTTGATGAGAGGCATCCTGCGCGTGGAGTGAGCGGGCCGGCGATCAACCCCGAGCAGCCGCGTCCCATGTCCGCTCCGCTCCCGCCCCTGCCCGCCGAGCCCCGGCCGGGGATTTACCGCCATTACAAGGGGAACCTGTACCGCGTCGTCGGCCTCGCGCGCCATTCGGAGTCGCTCGAACCGGTGGTGGTCTATGAAGCCCTCTACGGCGAGCGCGGCCTCTGGGTGCGGCCGGCGGCGATGTTCTCCGGGGACGTCGTGCACGGCGGCGTGCGCCAGCCGCGGTTCGCGCGAGTGGCCGACGAAGCCGGATCGGCGGGCTGAACGGGTGGCCGGCGCGGCACTTTCCCCTTTAATCCCGCAGGTCCGGCGCCAGCGTCGAAGCCGATGCGCGTCCTCCTCGCTTTCGACAAGTTCAAGGATTCCCTGTCCGCCCAGGAGGCCTGCAGGGCGGCGGCCGCGGCACTGCGGGACCGACGGCCGGACTGGCAGGTCGAGTCATGTCCGCTCTCGGACGGCGGCGAAGGTTTCGCCGAGATCCTCACGACGGCCGTGGGCGGGACCTGGAGTCGGGTCGATGTCACGGGCCCGCGCGGCCGGCCTGTCGGGGCCGGGCTCGGGCTCGTGGGCGCCGCGCAGGTGCCGGCCGCGGCGCGCGGGTGGTTGCCGGAGGCCGCGCGGGACGTCGCGACGCGCGTCGCGGTCATCGACATGGCGTCGGCTTCGGGACTCGCGCTGCTGGCGCAGGCCGAGCGCGACGTCTGGCAGGCCACGAGCTTCGGCACGGGTGAACTCATCCGCGCCGCGGCCGCCGCGGGGGCGGCGGCCATCCTCCTGGGCGTGGGCGGCAGCGCGACGCACGACCTGGGGCTCGGGGCGCTGGCCGCGCTCGGATTCCAGTTTCTTTCCGCCGGGGGCATCCCGCAGCAGCCGCCGGTTCCCGCGTGCTGGCCGGGGATCGAGCGCATCGCCGGAAGCCCGGCGGCGGGCCTGCCGCCGATCCGGATCGCGTGCGACGTGAACAACCCGCTGCTCGGGCCGCGCGGCGCCGCGGCCACCTACGGACCGCAGAAGGGGCTGCGGACCGAGGATCTCCCGCGGCTCGACGCGGAAAGCGGCCGCCTGGCCCGGTGGCTGTGCGCGCACTGCGGCCGGCCCGAGTCGCTGCGCGACCTGCCCGGCACCGGGGCGGCGGGCGGAATCTCGTTCGGCCTGATGGCGGCCACCGGTGCGGAACTCGTGCCGGGTTTCGAATTCGTCTCCGCGTGGCTCGACGTGGATAGCCGCCTTGCCCGCGCCGACCTGGTCATCACCGGCGAGGGACGTTTCGACGACAGCTCGCTGCAGGGCAAGGGGCCCGGGGCGGTGGCGGCGCGGGCGCTCGCGCTGGGGAAGCGCGTCCACGTCTTCGCCGGGCGCGCGACCGTCGCGCATCCCCCCGCCGGGTTGACGGTGCATTCCGTCACGCCCGAGGGCACGCCGCTCGAACAGGCGCTGCGGGAAGCGGCAGTGAACTTGCGGCGCAGGGTGGAGCTGGAAATCTGAGCTCTGAGCTTTTTTTGGGGGCTAGCGGAGGGGCAGCTCGCGGAACGTCTTCTCGATATCGTGCATCAGGTTGATGACCGACTGCACCCCGGCTTCCAGGAACGCCTCGCCTTTTTCCGGAGTCGCCTGGGTGGCGTCGCCCCAGGTGCCGGATCGGGTCATGCGATAGACGCTGCCGGGCGACGAGAAGAAGAACGCGGTGTGGAGCGCCGGCGACTTCGTGATGGTCTCGGGAAAGGGGGGATGCTCCGTGTTGGCGCGCGTCATGTCGACCAGCGCGGGATTGATGGCCAGCAGCATGGATACCTCGCCGGCGCCGGCATGCATCTCGCGGCCGTGGTTGCTGACGGCGGCCGCCTGCTCGGGCGTGAAGCCGTCCCAGTAGTTGAAGGGAAACGCCTTCGCCTCCGCCGGCATCTGCGGCGCGGCCTGGGCGCAGGCGTAGGCGAGCGCGTAGGTGTTGTCGTAATGGCCGTTGAGGAAGACGATGCGCTTGAAGCCCGCCCGGGCGAAGCTCACCGCCAGGTCGCGCACGACCGCCATGAACGTCTCGATGCCCAGGCTGAACTCGCTCGTGAATCCCCGGTGCGGATACGAGAGGGTGTAGGGCAGCGCCGGCGCCACGAGGGCGTCGCCCTGCCGCAGGCACACGCGGCGGGCGATCTCCTGCGGGATGAACACGTCGGTGCCGATGGCGGAGTGCGGGCCGTGCTGCTCCGTCGCGCCGACCGGGATGTACACGGTGTGGCGGGAGGCGAGGAACGCCTCGAGTTCGAGGTCGGTGAGTTCCGCGAGGAAGACGGTGGAAGGCTTCATGGTTTCGCAGCCGGTTGTGCGCCGGGGGCGGGCCAAGCCAAGCCTTTTGGCTCGGCGCGGACGCGTGGCAAAACCACTGGACCCGCCGCCGGGAACGGGTAACTTCCGCGCGATGGTGCGCGCCCTGCGTCTAGACCGATCCACCGCCCCGCTCCTGGTCCTCGGGTCCCTGCTCGGCCTGCTCGGATGCAGCGGCGGTCCGCCGGCGGCGAGCCCCCCGGCGCCGGCGCCCGTGGCCGTGGCGCCGCCCCGGGCCGCGCCCGCCGCGAAGCCGGCCGCGATCCGCCCGATCATGCTCGGCATCGACGTGCTCGAGGCCGACGGGTTCTCGGTCGTCCGCGGCAAGCGCATCGGGCTGCTCACGCACCCCGCGGGCGTGAACCGGCGGGGCGAGAGCACGATCACGGTGCTGCGCCGCGCGCCGCAGACGAAGCTCGTGGCGCTCTTCGCCCCCGAGCACGGCCTCTACGGCACGGAGAAGGCGAGCACCAACATTTCCGACACGGTGCACCGGCGGACCGGGCTGCCGGTGTATTCGTTGCACGGACACAACCGCAAGCCGACGAAGGCGCAGCTCCAGGGCCTCGACGCCCTCGTGATCGACCTGCAGGACATCGGGGTGCGCTCGTACACCTTCAACGTCGCGATGCGCTACGCGATGGACGCCTGCTTCACGCACGGCGTGGAGGTCATCGTGCTCGACCGGCCGAATCCCTTGGGCGGGCTGAAGGTGGACGGCCCGATCCTGGATCGCGAGCTGATGAGCGGCGTGGGGGCGTTTCGCGTGCCCTACGTGCACGGGCTCACCATCGGCGAGCTGGCGCGCAAGGCGGCGACCACGCCGGGCGTGCTCGACGTGCCGGAAGCGGTGCGCGCGAAGGGCCGGCTGACCGTGGTGCAGATGCGCGGCTGGCGGCGCAGCATGCGCTGGTCGGAGACGGGGCTCACGTACGTGCCGACCTCGCAGCTCGTCCCCGACTTCTCGGCCGTGATCGGCTACGCGATGGTCGGGCTGGGCTGCGAGGGCAACAAGTTCTCCCACGGGCTCGGGCCGGCTTACCCGTACCGCGGCATCTCGTATCCCGGCAAGACCGCGGACCAGCTCCAGAAGGATCTCACCGCGCTCCGGCTGCCCGGCCTGCGATTCTCGAAGGTCGCGGTGGCCGACCGGCAGGGGCGGCCGACGACCGGGGTGTTCGTGGAGGTGACCGACTGGGCGGAATGGAATCCGACGGAGCTCAGTTTCCACCTCATGCGCCTGGCCTGCCGCTACGATCCGGCGAACCCCTTCGCCCGGCTGACGGAGGCGCAGGTGCGGTCCTTCAACATCCACGTCGGCTCGGCGGCCTGGACGCAGGCGCTGCGCCGCGAGGGCGCCCGCATCGACGTCAACGCGTGGTACCGGCGGTGGCGCGAGCAGGCCCTGGCCTATCAGGCGGAGACGCGCCGCTACTGGCTGTACAACTGAGCCGCCCCGCGCGCCTCGAATCCCTCCTCCCTTGCCCCGCCGCCCCCGGAAAGTCTCCCAGACCCAGCTCGCCCGCGAACTCGGCATCTCCCAGGCCCTCGTCTCGCTCGCCCTCAATGGCCGCCGCCAGGGCATCAACGCGGAGACCTACGACCGCATCTGGGCGCAGGCGGCCAAGCGGGGCTACCGGCCGAAAGGCATGCATCCGGCGGCTGCGCCGGCCGCTCACGCGCCGCAGGTCGGGATCATCCTGCGGGCACCGCTGCGGCTGGAGATGCCGAGCATGTATTTCGGCCAGTTGCAGCACGGGCTGCACGCCGGCATCGCGGCGCAGGAGCGCACCACGGTCTTCCTCGGGGCCGAGGATCAGCTCGACGCGCGAAAGCTGCGGCGGATCTTCGCGCCCGGGCACGCGTTCCAGGGACTCGTGCTCGTCGGCGAGGTGAGCCGGGGATTCCTCGACCGGCTCCGCACCCTCGGGCTGCGGATCGTCGCGGTCTCGGCGCGCCACCCCGGCCTCTGCCATTCCGTGCTCGGCAACGAGCCCCAGGCGCTGGAGGCGCTCGTCGACCACCTCCACGGCCTCGGCCACCGCCGCTTCGGCTGGCTGGGGGGCAACGTCGGGCTCGGCCGGCACGAATCCCGGCTCCAGGCGCTGCACGATGCCCTGGCGCGCCGCGGCCTGGCGGTCGACGCACGGTACGTCGCGGCCCTGCGCGAGGCGGACCGGATCGAGGGAGCCGACGCGGTGCGCCTGCTGCTGCCCCACCGGCGACGCCGCGATTTCCCGACGGCGTTCGTGGCGTACAACACCCTCATGGCGGCGGGGGCCGTGCGCGAGTTCGAGCGCGAGGGATGGAGCGTCCCGGGCGACGTGAGCATCGCGAGCGCCGACCTCTCGCCCATCGCCACGGAGGGCACGCCCCGCATCACGGCGGCGGGCACCGCGCCCGAGAAGCTCGGCGAGGCGGCCGCCCGGCTCGTGCTCGAGCGCGACGGCGAACCCCGCGAAAGCTGCACCGACCTCATGCTGCCGGCGCAGCTCGCCATCGGCGAGACCACCGGCCCCGCGGCGTGAAGCCCGGGCGCGACCGGCCTCCGCGGCGATTGGCCTTGAGGACCCACGCCGGTCGCGACCCACTCGCCTGCCCCGCCGTCCCATGAGCCGCTACGACTTCGCGGTCATCGTCTTCTACTTCGCCTTCATGCTGGGGATGGGCTGGATCGCATCGCGCTTCATCCGCAACCCGAGCGACTACTTTCGCGGGGGCGGACAGATGCTGTGGTGGCTCGTCGGCAGCTCGGCGTTCATGACGCAGTTCAGCGCCTGGACGTTCACCGGCGCCGCGAGCAAGGCGTACAGCGAGGGCTGGCCGATCCTGGTCATCTTCGCCGGCAACGCGCTCGGTTTCGCCGCCAACGCCGCGTACTTCGCCGCCCGCTCGCGGCAGCTGCGCGTGGTCACGGCGATCGAGGCGGTGCGGCTCCGCTTCGGCCCCGGCAACGAGCAGGTCTTCACCTGGGTCCAGGTGCCGCTGCAGATCCTCTACGCCGGCATCTGGCTCAACGGGCTGGGCGTGTTCCTCGCCGCGGCTTTCGGTTTCGACCTCACCACGACGATCCTCGTCACCGGCGTCGTGGTCGTGCTCATGACGGTGCTGGGCGGGAGCTGGGCCGCCGTCGCCGGCGATTTCATCCAGGTGCTCATCCTCATGCCCGTGACGGTGGTCGCAGCCTTCCTCGCCCTGCGCGAGGTGGGCGGGCCGGCGGCGTTCGTCGCGCGCCTGCCGGCGGGCCACCTCGACGTGAGCAGCGCGCTCGACTCGCCGGTGCTGCCGCTGTGGATCGGCGCGATCCTGGTGAAACAGTTCATCTCGACCAACAACCTCCTCGATTCCTCGCGCTACCTCTGCGTCAAGGACAGCGCGCACGCCCGGCGCGCCGCCCTGCTGGGAACGGCGCTCTTCGTCGTGGGGCCAATCGTGTGGTTCATCCCGCCGATGGCGGCGCGCATCGTGCACCCCGACCTCGCCGGGCTCTTTCCCGCGCTGAAGAACCCCGCGGAAGGCGCGTTTTTCGCCATGTGCGTGACCACGATGCCGGCGGGCATGATCGGGCTGCTGCTGAGCGGAATCTTCGCCGCGACGATGTCGTCGATGGACAGCGGCCTGAACCGCAACGCCGGGATCTTCGTGCGCAGCTTCTACCAGGCGGTGCTGCGTCCCCGCGCCTCGGACCGCGAGGTGGTCGTCGCGGGCAAGCTGACCACGGCCCTGATGGGCCTGCTCGTGGTCCTGGCCGGGCTGCACTTCAGCCGGCTCGAACACGTCGGGCTTTTCGACCTGATGCTCCAGTTCGGCACGCTCGTGGCCGTGCCTTACACGCTCCCGCTCGTGCTGTGCCTGCTCGTGAAACGGACGCCGCCGTGGGCCGGCTGGTCCACGGTGGTGGTGTGCTTCGCCGTTTCGCTCCTCACGACGCGCCTGCTCGATGCCGCGTGGTTCCAGCGGACGTTCGCGCTGGCCGCCCCGCTGTCGAAAACCGACGCCGCCAACTGGACCGTCGCCGCGGGCCTGGTCATGAACGTCGCCGTCGGCAGCCTGTGGTTCCTCGGCAGCCGTCTCTTCTGGACGTCAGCTTCGCCCGATTACCGGGAACGCGTGGAACAGTTTTTCGCGCGGCTGCACACGCCGGTCGACTTCGCCCGCGAGATCGGGCCGGCCTCCGACCGGCAGCAGGCCGCGGTGCTCGGCCGGCTCTGCCTCGCCTACGGCGCGTTCATCACGCTGCTCGCCCTGATTCCCAACCCCTGGGCGGGCCGCGCCGGGTTTCTCTTCTGCGGCGGCGTGGTGCTCGCGATCGGCGGGGCGCTGCGCCACGCCGCGCGGCGTCATGAGCCGCTGCCCGCGTCATGAACCACCGTCACAAACTGATCCTGCTGCCGCCCAACCGCGTGTGGCGCACCTATCCCGGCGGCCGCACGCTCGACACGCTCGCGGGCGCGCCCGCGCCGGCGGACAGCCATTTCGCCGAGGACTGGATCGCCTCGACGACCCGCGCGGTGAACCGCGGGCGCGAGGACATCGTGGAGGGGCTTTCCGCGGTGCGCGTGGGCCACGACCCCGCGCCGCGCGACCTCGCCGCGCTCATCGCCGGCGATCCCGGCTATTTTCTCGGCGAGGCCCATCTCCTCGCGCACGGACCGCAGCCGCAACTCCTGGTCAAGTTCCTCGACAGCGGGACGCGCCTGCACTTCCAGGTGCATCCGACGCGGGAGTTCGCGCGGCGGGTGCTGGGCGCGCCGAGCGGCAAGACGGAAGCCTACCATGTGCTGGGCACGCGCGACGTGCCGGGCGAGCGCTCGGGCTGCATCTACGTCGGCTTCCAGCGTCCGCCCACGCCCGCGCAGCTCCGCGAGTACATCCGCACCCAGGACATCGCGGCGATCGAGGCCTGCTTCGACCCGATCCCGGTGCGGCCGGGCGACACCTTCATCATCCCGGGCGGCACGCCGCACGCGCTGGGCGCGGGGGTGTTCATGGTGGAGATCCAGGAGCCGAGCGACCTCGTGGTGCGCTTCGAGTTCGAGCGGGCCGGGTACCTGCTGCCGAAATCCGCCCGCTTCATGGGGCGGGACCTGGACTTCGCGCTGACGGTCTTCAACCTCGCCCCGCTGCCGCCCGCGGAGCTCGCGCGGCGGGTGCGCTGCGAGGCGCGGCGTATCCGGGAACTGGGTGCGGGTTCGTGGCAGGACGAGCTGATCGGGCCGGACCGCACCGACTGCTTCCGCGTGACGCACACGCGGCTGGGCGGAGCGGTGGTGCGGCCCGGCGAGGGGACGGCGGCGATCGCGATCGTCACGGCGGGCCGGGTCGTGGCGGAGGCGGGCGGGGAGCGGCACCGCCTTGATACTTATGAAAAGTGTTTCCTTCCGGCCGGACTCGGCCCAGTAAGGTTCACGCCGGAGGACGGGGGCGCCGAGCTGCTCGAGTGCTTCCCACCGGCATGAACCCAGCATGTCCCGTCCATCGTCCCTGCTCGCGGTCCTCACCCCGGCCGAGGCGCGCGAATTCCTGCCCGAACCGATGCTCGGGCAGCTCCGCGGGCTGCTGCCCGATTTCCGGCTGATCGATCCGACGGCCCTCGACGCCGCCGCGTTTGCGAGCGAGCTGGCGGGCTTCGCGCCGGCGATCGTGCTCGGCTGCTGGAAGACGCCGCCGCTCCCCGCCGGACTCCCCCGGGGACTCGGTTACGTCTGCTACCTGGCCGGCTCGGTGAAGCGCATGGTCTCGCGGGCGCACCTCGAACAAGGCCTGGTCGTGACCAACTGGGGAGGTTCGATCAGCCGCACCGTGGCCGAGGCCGCATTGTTTCACATCCTCGCCTGCCTGCGCAACGCCTCGCACTGGGCAATCGCGATGCACCAGCCCGGCCACGCCGCGTGGAAGAACGGCCTGACCGACGCGCGCTCGCTGTTCTGCCGCACCGTCGGCATCCACGGTTTCGGACCGGTCGCGCGCGAGCTGGTCGGGCTGCTCCGCGCGTGGCAGTGCCCCGTGACGGTATTCGCGCCCGACCTCACCCCGGAGCTCGCCCGTGCCCACGGCGTGGAGCGAGCCGGGTCGCTCGAGGCGCTGTTCGCCGGCAACGAGATCCTCGTCGAGCTCGCGCCCCTGATCCCGGCGACCGCGGGCATCGTCACCGAGGCCGTGCTGCGCCTGATCCGGCCCGGCGGCGTGTTCGTGAACGTCGGCCGCGGCGCGGTTGTCGACGAGGCGGCGCTGCTGCGCCTCGCCGGCGAGGGACGGATCCGGGTCGGGCTGGATGTCTACACGATGGAGCCGTTGCCGGCCGACAGCGGGTTTCGCGCGTTGCCAGGCGTCAGTCTCACGCCGCACACCGCAGGGCCGACGATCGACCGTTATCCCGACGCCGGCGCGTTTGCGCTGCGCAACCTGCGCGCCTACGTGGCCGGCCGTCCGCTGGAGGCCGTGGTCACGCCGGAGACGTACGACCAGAGTTCGTGAGCCGCCCGGGCGCCGGTGCGCGGTGCAGCCCCTCGGCGCGGAGGTTGAACGGCGCCAGCACCTCCGTGTGCTCGCGCGCCTCGGTCCCGTTGCCGTGCACGAGCCCGCGCGCGAACGGAGGCTGCTCGCCGGGCTCATCCTGCCACTGGGCCCAGAAATAGCCGATGACCCCCGGGTGGCGGGCGAGCCGGTCCAGGGTGGTGCGCGCGCGGCGCAGCATCCGCTCCACCGTGGTGAGCCGCCGGGGGCGTCCGCCGGCGGCGGGCGGAGGCGCGGACTCGAGATGCCAGGCAACGTCTCCCGCCAGCACGGGTGCGAGCGGGCCGACGCCCGGCGCGGGGAGATCGCGCCAGTCGGGCAGCGCCACGTCGACGGCCGGATAGGCGCATTCCGCCAGCACGGAGGCTCCGGCGCGGCCGGCGAAACGGCAGCCGAGCACGAGATGGTGCGGATCGACGACGCGCACCGCCGCGGCGGTCACGCTGAAGTAGCGCCGCGCAAACTCCCGGGCCCAGCGCGCCTCGTCGCGCAGGTAACCGCGGGTCGCGATGCCCTGTTCGCTCCGGGTCAGTTCGCGCAGGACCTCCTTGTTGGGCACCGCGATGCCCCAGGCGCGCGAGAGCGATTCCAGTTTCCCCGCATGCAGCGCGAGGACGAACTCCCATGCGGCGTGGTATGCCGCGAAGCCGGGTTCGAGGCTGAGGCAGACCTGGAGCAGCGACGGACGACCGGGCGCCGGAGCGTGGCCCCACTCGAGGTGGCGGTCGGTCACCCAGCCCACGAGCGGCTGCGAGGCGACGAGACCCGCGCACACCGCGGCCGCATGCGCGGCCGCGCGCCGCGACCAGTCGGGATTGAACACGTCGGGTAGCCGGACCCCCGGCGCGACAATGGCCGGGACGGACTGGATGAACTCCACGGCCGCGAGGAAAGGCAGTCCGTCATCGTGGGGATCGGGATCCGGGCCCAGGCCGATGGCATTGAAGCCCCAGCGCCGGAGCCGCGCGGCGGGAGCATCCGGCAGCGCCGCGTCGGCGGAAGGGGCGGTCCGGGCGACGCCGTGGACGCCCCTCAGCAGCAAAGGCTGCCCGGCCGGATCGACGAGCCACCAGCGCCCGTCCGGATCCCGCGCCGCGTGGTAGAAACCGGCGGTCCCGCGACGTGCGTCCGGCCGCGCCGGCGGCAGGGCGGAATTCGCGAAGTCGGCGGAAAGCGGCATCGCGCGCTATTTTCCCCCGCTCTTCCGGCCGCCCTTGTCGCCGCCAAAATGAAGGATCGTGCCCGCGAGCAGCCCGATGGCGAACACGCCGAAATAAAGCAGCGCGGCGGGCGCGCGGAGCGGCGTCTTCGCCGTCGTGCCCGCGACCGGAAACTGGAAGTCGATCGGATGGGGGTTGTGCATGCCCACGTAGAGCATCACGAAAAGGATCGCGAGCAGCGCGACGGTTTTGAGGATGGCTTTGAGCATGCGCGGGAGGACGACGGCGAACGCGGGCGCGGCCTTCGAAGCGGCCTCGCGACGCAACGAAAGCCTTTAGCCCCGCCCGCGGCCGCCGCAAACGGAATTCGGGTCGCGACCGGCGGGCGCGCTCAACCGCCGCGCTCGGTCAACTCATCGTAGGCGGTGCTCAGGTTGCCCGGGAGGCGGTTGCCGGGGCCGACGGGGCCGTGGAAATCCGGAAAGCCGGGAAGGTTGTCGAGCGCCACGATCTTCTCCTTCGGCTCGCCGGCCTTGATCTTCTTCTGCGTGTAGTCGAGGAGACCGGAGAGGTAGTCGCGAAACACCAGCAGGTCGCGGTTCGTGCCCGTCACGCCGAACTTCGGGTTGCCGTGGCCGAAGATATAGATCGCGTCCGACGGATAGGTCCGGGCCACCCGTTCGAGCACGTCGATCCACCCTTTGATCCGGCCGCCGCCCGGGCGGTCGATGACCGGATAGATGCGATTGAACATCAGGTCGCCCATGTGGATGACGTTGGCCTGCTCGAGCAGGGTGACGATGTCGCCCCGGGTGTGCGCGGCGCCGAAATAACGGGCGGATAGCGTCTCGTCGCCCAGCGCCTGCTGCCAGGTGTCGGTGAACGTCGTGTCCGGCACGACCGGCACGTCGCCCTTCTTGTCGGCTGCGGCGCGGGCGCGCTGCAATTCGGGGACGTTGGCGTGCGCGACGATCTTCTTCGCGACCGGCCGCATCACGCCATTGCCGCCGGTATGATCGCCGTGGTGGTGCGTGTTGACGACGACATCGAGGTGCCGGCCGTTGCGCCCCGGCAGACCTTCCAGGAAGAGCGGCGCGGTGCGCGCGAACTGCGTGTCGATCGCCGCGAGCGCGTTGGCGTTGACCAGCCAGCCGATCGTCCCGCCCTGGGCGGTGAAGTAACCGACGTTGCGCCGCAGCGGCTTGAATTCGGGGGTGACCGGCCCCGGGGCGGCCGTGGCCGGGCGGGGCGGAGGCGTCTGCGCGAACAGGGCCGGGCGGGAGAAGCAGCCGGCGGCGGCGGCGACGGAGGAGCGGACGAGGAAGGAGCGTCGGTTCATGATGGGGTGAGGCTTCACCGGTAACCAGCCGGGGCGGTTTTGCCAGCGACAAGGGCGCCGGCACGAAAGGGCGTAACTTTCCTCCGCCGCGGAGGTTTTACCGGCATAGTCCAACCATGCCACCCTCCCGTGTACGCCTCCTGCGACGAATTTCCCTCGTTTCCGCGCCTTGCCGTTGCCGGCCCTGAGGTGATTACCGTCCCGGCGAAACCGCTCGCTCCCTTGCGTGCTCCGGCCGATAAACCCTGCCTGACTCCGGCCGCCGTGGACGCCGCGCCCGCACCCACCTCCGATCACGCGCTCATGCTGGCCGTGCGCGGCGGCGAACTGGATGCGCTGGGCGAGCTTTTCGAGCGTCATCACGGCCCGCTCTTTGGTTTCCTGGTGAAACTCACCGGGCAGCACGCCGCCGCCGAGGACCTCACGCAGACGGTCTTCCAGCGCATGCTGAAGTACCGCCACACCTACCGGGACGACGGCAGCTTTACCGCCTGGATGTACCATCTCGCCCGGCGATGCGCGGCCGACCATTTCCGCCGCACCCAGTCGGCGCCGGCCGCGACCGACCCCTCCGATCTGCAGGCCTTCGTCGACGAGGCTCCGCACGCCGCCGTGCGCGCCGCGCAACGCGACGATCACGCCCTGCTCCATTCCGCGTTGCAGCAACTCGACCGCGCCGACCGCGAGGTCCTCCTGCTCTCCCGATTCCAGGAGCTGTCGTTCGCCGAGATCTCCGGCATCCTCGAATGTTCCGCCGGCGCCGCGAAGGTGCGCGCGCATCGCGCGCTTCAGCAACTGCGCACGGTGTACTTCCGCCTGCAGAAGAAGCCGATCGCCTGAGCCACCCTTTCCTCGCCCTGTCCAGCCCATGAACTGCCACCGCGTCCGTGATTCGCTGCCCACCCTGCTCGATCGCCGCACCGCCGCCGCGGTTCCGGCCGAAGTGCAGGCGCACGTGGCCGGCTGCGCGGACTGCCAGCGCGAGTGGGAGGAACTGCGTGTCACGCTCACGCACCTCGACGACCTTCCCGTGACCGCCCCTTCCTCCCGGCTGCGCCGGAACTTCCATGCCATGCTCGCCGCGGAAAAGCGCCGCGAGGCGGCCACGGCGGTCGCTCCGGTGCCGGCGGCAACCCGGCGCGGTCGGAGCCACTGGCTCCTGCCGCTCGCGGGAGGCGCGCTGCTGGCGCTGGGCTTCCTGCTTGGCCAGCGTGCCGGACTGCCGGCTCGCGCCTCCGACGACCGCGGCACGCAGCAGGAACTCGCCGCGCTGCGCCAGCAGATGGGCCGGCAGCAGGACCAACTGGCGAAAATGACGACCCTCGTGACCTACTCGCTGCTCCAGCAGCAGCAGCATCCCGCCAACGAGCGACTGCAACAGTTGCTCGCCGACGCGCGGCAGGAGCAGCCCAGCGAGCGGACCCTCGATACGGTGATCGGCGCGCTCACCCTCGATCCCAACGTCAACATCCGGCTCCGCGCGATCGAGGCCCTTTACCCGCACGCGGAGCGTGAACTCGTCCGGGCCGGCGTGCGCGCCGCCCTGCCGCGCGAGCAGCATCCGCTGGTGCAGCTCGAGTTGATCGAATTCGTCACGCTCACGCAGGACCGCGGCGCCGTCCCGCTGCTCGAACGCATGTCGGCCAACGATCGCGCCGACCCCGCGGTGCGGGACGCCGCCCTCCTGGCGCTCGCCCGCTTCTAGACGTCCCCCCTTTCCCGCTCCCGGCTGCATCCGCACGGACCCGCCCAGCCCTCCACCTCGCCTCGATCCCTCCCGCCATGTCACCTTCTTCCCGTCCGCTCCTCGCTGCCCTCACTTTCGCCGGCGCGCTCCCCGTCTTCGCCGGCTCCACCGCCAACGTGAACGTGTTGTCGTTTTCCGATCCGACCCGGCCTGGCACGCTGCGCGTCCATCTCGGCCGGGGCGACCTCGTTGTCACTGGCGCCGACACCCGCGAAGTCAGCATCAAGACCGACACCACCGCCGCTCCCGCCAAGCCGCGCAAGGACGGGCTGCGGGTGATCTCCGCCGCCGCCAGCTACTCCTGCAAGGAGAGCGACAACGTCGTCACCCTCGATGCCACGGCGCAGGAATCCGGCCGTACGCAGTCCAGCTTTCAAATTACGGTGCCCCGCAGCACGACCGTGGTGGTCCAGAACGCCTGGGGCGGCGACATCGTGTGCCGCGAAATCGACGGCGACATCGAGGTCAACAGCATGCACGGCCAGATCCGGCTGGAGTCGATCTCCGGCGGCGCAGTCATCGGAACGATGAACGGCGAGATCAACGCCTCGATGCGCGCGCTGCAGGAAGGCAAGCCGCTGTCCTTCACTTCCATGAACGGCGAGGTGGTGCTGCGCGTGCCCGCGGACGCGAAAGCCAGCGTGCGGCTGCGAACCCAGAACGGCGCCGTGCTGACCGATTTCGACGAGTCCGCCCTCGTCACCAAGTCGGAGACGGTCTCCGGTTTCAGCCGCACCCATCCGATGGCGTCCCTCCGCGAGGGCAAGGTGCTCACGATGGAGGTGCAGAACGCCATTCGGGAGGCGACCCAGCTCAGTGCCACCGCGATTCGCGAGGCCCTGGAAGCGGTGCGAGACGGCCTCGAGGCAGCCAAGCTCGACTCCGACCAGGCCCGCCGCCAGCTCGAAGCCGCCCGCCGCGAGATGGAACGCAGCCGCCGCGATCGCGAGGTTGAATCCCGGAGCATCGAGGAACGGCGCCGCGAGACGGGCGCGTCCACCGAGTCCTCGCTCGCCCCGGCCAAACCCGCCACTCCCCGCACCCCGGTGCCGCCCAAACCTCCCAAGGCACCGCTTCCCACCATCACCGGCGGAAAGCTCGTGACCGGGACCCTCAATGGCGGTGGACCGGAGATCAGCATCGCCACCATGAACGGCGACGTGATCCTGAGAAAGATCGAGTCGCCGCGCTGAGTCGGCGGACGCTGGGCCACAATGCCACCGGAGGTGGCCCGCCCGCGCAACCAGTTGCGGCGGAGCGGGCTTGCGTCCGTCCCGCGCATGCTCGTCTGGCGGACGAAAATATAAGGCGCGGCCGACCCGTACAGCGGGGGGGCTTTTATGCGTAGCTCAGCGTATTCCCCTTTCGGGGGAAACAATCTAAGGTAGGCGGTTTCCGAGAGATACTGCCCGCCCATCACCATGCTCCCTGCTGTCATCCTGCTGCTGCTCCTCACCGCGCTGGTCGCGACGGACGCGTCGTCTTCGGACGGCGGGGAGGAGCGCTGAGGCAGACGCATGCCGTTGAGGTGGAGCCGCCTGTCCCCAGGCGGCTGATGTGCAACGGACCGGTTCGCAGCGGCTTGAGGACAAGCCGCTGCACCTTCACGGAAGCCGTCTTCGTCGGCCATTGAAAGGCCAACGCGTTGTCCCCGCCGGGCCGAGCCCGTCGGGCGGAAAAGAAGCAGGGGCGCCCCGATGAACGGAGCGCCCCTGGTGGTTTACTGGGGGAGCTGACGTGTTAGTTCGCCGCGAGGCTCACTCCCGTGTACAGCGGGTCCACGATGCGGACCGGCAGGGCGACTTTCGTCGCCACCGGCACACCGTCGACCACGGCGGGAGCGAACCGCCACTGGCGGACCGCCTTGAGGACCGCCGACGCCAGCACGTCGTCCGGAGCGGACTTGACGCTGAAGTCGGTGGGACGGCCCTGGGCGTCCACCACGAATTCGAGCCGTACGGACGCGCCATTGTACTGGGACCCGACCGCGGGTGTGACCACGGAGACGGGCACCGGCACGCCGGGCGCCTGACGGTACGAATCGACGTAGGCTTGTTCCGGCGTCGACGCGAAGGCGGAGACGGCCAAGAACCCGCCGGCGGCGAGGAGGAACACGAGTTTGCTGACTGCTTTCATGGTATTAAACTCCGCGGATAAGGCGGAGAGTTTGGTTTTCTCTGGCGGTGAAACGCCTGGCGATCCGGCGGCGGTTCGCGCCGCCGGCGCGTCAGACGGCTTGCTCCCGTGGCCGCGAAGCCACGGACGCAAAGGGTCCGGTTCTGGGGAAACCAAGGGCCGGGGCGGGCATGCAAAGCCCCGGCCTACCAACGACCGCGCGCGACCGGCACCCGGGGGCAACCAGAGGTCGCGGCCGCCCGGATCCGCCGGCTCGCGCAGGCGGAGTCAAAGAACGCGAGGTTCTTCGAAAGCACCCCTGCTCTAGCAGAGGGCATGCCCGGCCGGGCAAGGCGCGAGCGGCCGCGTCATCGAAAAGTAACTGATAGGTGAACAAACGATGAGGGGATTTTGTTCGAAACGCTTCTTGCCGCTGAGGGGGGCCGGTGCTCCCTTTTCCCCTTGAACATGCCTGCCGAGTCGACCCGTTCCGCCACGTTCCTTAGCCGCGCCGCCACCGCTGTATTCCAATGGTTCGATTCGGACCACACGCCCGATGGTCCCGAAAAGATGCGGAGCGAGCCGGACCGGGTGGATTGGATGCGCTGCATCCCCTTTATCATTCTCCACGCCGGGTGTTTGGGTGTGATCTGGGTGGGCGCCAGCCCGTTTGCCGTCTGGAGCGCCGTGGCCCTTTACGTGGTGCGGATGTTCGCCGTCACCGGCATTTACCACCGCTATTTCTCCCACAAGACCTACAGCACCTCACGCTTCGGTCAGTTCCTGCTGGCGCTGTGGGGTGCGACGACGGTCCAGCGCGGCGCGCTCTGGTGGGCTTATCACCACCGCCACCACCATGTGCATTCGGATGATCCCGAGGATGCCCATTCCCCGCACGTGCACGGCTTCTGGTGGTCGCATATCGGGTGGATCACCAGCCGGCGGAATTTTCCCACCGATTATTCCAAGGTGAAAGACCTGGCGAGGTATCCGGAGTTGGTCTGGCTCAATCGTTTCGATACGGTCATCCCCTTCCTTTTTGCCTTGGGAATGTTCGGATTCGGGGCCGCCCTCGAAGCCTATGCCCCCGGCCTCGGGACCAACGGCTGGCAAATGCTCGTGTGGGGCTTCTTCATCAGCACGACCGCGCTGTTTCACGGCACGTCCTGCATCAATTCCATGGCCCACCTCATGGGTCGCCGCCGCTTCAACACCAGCGATGATTCGCGCAACAGTTTCATCCTTGCGATTATCTGCCTCGGCGAAGGCTGGCACAACAATCACCACCGCTACCAGTCCTCGACCCGCAACGGGTTTTACTGGTGGGAGATCGACCTGACCTACTACGGGCTGAAGGTGCTCTCCTGGACGGGGCTCATCTGGGGACTGAAACCCGTGCCGCAGTCGATCATGGAAGAGGCCGAGCGGGCCGATCATCTGCACACGATCGCAGCAGCGCAGCGGGCGGCGCATGCGCACCCGGACGTGTCCTCGCTCAAGAAAGTGGTGCCTGCCGCCGCCGCCATCGCGGTCGCGACCGCCACCGCGGCCCAGGCGACGATGCCGAAGAAAGCCGAGGGACCCGGAATCCATCGCGATGTGACGGAGCAGACCGAGTCCCGCCCGACGCCGCCTCCTCCGACGCGGACGGCCTGACCGCCGCACGCGGCGACGACTGCAGCGTCGCAGCCCTCCTGCCCACGGGCGCCGATCTCCGGCGCCCGTTTTTCATGCCCGGACCGCGCCACCGGATGCGTCCCATTCAGCACGCGGCCCGTATCATGGCGGTTTTTCCACCGTCCACGCTTCATGTCCACTGTTGCCATCATCGGCACGGGCATCGCCGGCCTCGGCTGCGCCCATTTCCTGCGCCACGACTTCGACGTCACGCTCTTCGAGCAGGACGCTCGGGTGGGCGGGCATTCGCACACGATAACGACCCCCGAACCCGGCACCGGGCGCCGCGTCGCCATGGACACGGGATTCATGGTTTTCAACCAGGTCACCTACCCGCACCTCACGCGGCTGTTCGCGGAACTCGACGTGCCGATCAAGCCGACCTCGATGTCGTTCAGCGTGCGCCACGCCGACCTCGGGCTGGAGTTCTGCGGCTCGTCGTTGAGCCTGTTGTTCGCACAGCGACGCAACCTGCTCCGGCCGCGCTTCTGGCGGCTGCTGCGCGCGATCGACCGGTTCAACCGGGAAGCGGTGGCGGCCCTCGACGATCCCGAAATCGGCCGCGAGGCGCTGGGTGAGTACGTGCGGCGGCGCGGCTACGGCGCGGACTTCTTCGACCTCTACCTGGTGCCGATGAGCTCCGCCGTGTGGAGCGCGCCGCCCGAGAAGATGCTGTCGTTTCCCGCGGCGACGCTGCTGCGCTTCTTCCATAATCACGGTTTTCTCGGCCTGCACACGCAGCATCCCTGGTGGACGGTCGAGGGCGGGTCCCGCACCTACGTGGCACGACTCACGGCCCCGTGGTCAGACCGGATCCGCACGGGCGAAGGCGCGACGCGGGTCGTGCGCCATGCCGGCGGCGTGGCGGTGCGCACCACGCGCGGCACGGTCGAAACGTTCGACAAGGTGATTCTCGCGTGCCATGGCGACCAGGCCTTGCGGTTGCTCGCCGCGCCGACCTTCGAAGAAGACCGGCTGCTGCGCGAATTTCACTACCAGCCCAACATCGCGACGGTGCACACCGACCCGCGCGTGATGCCGCGGACCCGTCGCGCGTGGTCGAGCTGGAACTACGAGATCGGACGCGACGCGCGCGGCCACAGGGAGACGGCGACGCATTATTGGATGAACTCGCTGCAAGGCGTTTCGGACCGGGAAAACTATTTCGTCTCCATCAACCGCCCCGAGGCGGTCGACCCGGACCGCGTGATCCGGCGGATCAACTACGAGCATCCGCTCTTCAGCCTGGGCGCCGTGCAGGCGCAGGCGCAGATCCCGGCGCTGAATGCCGCGGCGCGCGGTGGCACCGAAACCTACTTTGCCGGCGCGTGGCAGCGCTACGGCTTTCACGAGGACGGGCTGTTCAGCGCGGTGCGCGTCGCCGAGCTCCTGCTCGGTCGCGACCCGTGGCAGCGTCTCGCCGAAACCGCTCCCGTCGCCGCCGCTCCCCGCGCGGCCGGAGCCTGAACGATGCCGTTGCCCTCGAACTCACGCATGAAAACGGACGGGCTGAAACACGGAGCGGTTCGTTCCCAGGCCGCGGAGGTTGGGTTCGTCGACGGACAGCCGCCTGGGGACAGGCGGCTCCACCCCACGTGGACCGGTCCGTCCGAGGCCTCCCACGTTTCTCCAGCCATGCGCTCCTGCCTCTATGAATGCCGGGTGATGCACCACCGGTTCGCCCCGCGCACCCATGGCTTCGTCTACCGGATCTTCCTCTTCGCCCTCGACCTCGACGAACTCGAGGCGCGGCCGCTCCGCTTCGGCCTTTTTTCGACGGAGCGGACCAACCTGTACAGCTTCCGGTCGCGCGACTTCCTGCCGGTCGACGACACCGCGGGCACGGACGCTGCCTCGCTGCGCGCGCGCGTCGGGGCGTTTTGCGCGCGCCAGGGCGTGGACATCACCGGCGGCCGCGTCGTGCTCGTGACGCTGCCGCGCGTGGCCGGGTATCTGTTCAATCCGGTGTCGTTCTACTTCTGCCTCGACCGCGGAGGCCGGCCCGTCGCCGCCATCGCGGAGGTGACGAACACGTTTCGCGAGGTGAAGCCCTACTTCCTCGGGCCGGAGGCGCTGCAGACCGACGGCGCTTCCTTCCGCCTGCGGGTGCCGAAGCATTTCTACGTGTCGCCGTTTTCCGACGTGGATGTCGCCTTCGACTTCACGCTCCGGCTGCCGGGCGACCGGCTCGATATCCAGATCGACGACTACGCCGGCGGCGCCCGCACGCTGACGAGCTCCCTCACCGGCCCGCGCCGGGAGCTGACGCCGGCGCGGCTGGCCTGGTTCACCGTCAAGTACCCGCTCATCACGCTGCGCATCATCGCGCTGATCCACTGGCACGCCCTGCGGCTCTGGTGGAAACGCGTGCCCTGGTTTGCCAAGGCCGCGCGGCGGTCCGACCAGCACGGCCTCTATCGGCCCCACCATTCGCTTTCGCTTTCCGACGTCTCATGATCACGTCCTCGTCCGCCCCTACGGAAACCAGCGCCGCCCTCGCAGGCGGGCCCGCGGTTGCCGTCTCCCGTCACTCCCGCTCCACGTGGGCACGCGCAGCCCTGCTGCGCGCGCTCGGCGAGCTTCGCCGCGGCCACCTGCGGGTGGACCTGCCTGACGGCGCCGCGGTGGAGTTTGGATCGGCCCAGGATGCCGCCGGGCGCCGCCTGCCGCTGGGGCTCTCCGCGCGCGCCCAGCTCACGGTGCGGCGGGAGGCGTTCTTCAAAAAATGTTTCTGGGCGGGCGACATCGGCTTCGCCGAGTCGTACATCGATGGCGACTGGACGACGCCGGACCTGCCCGCGCTCCTGGCGTACTTCATTCTCAACCTCGAGGATGTGCCCACGTTGTCCGGCTCGCGGCGGGCGCGGCCCATCGCGCTCAACCTGCTGCGCTTCGCCAACCGGCTTGGGCACCTCCTGAGGCCCAACACCCGCGCGATCGCGCGGCGCAACATCCGGGAGCACTACGATCTCTCGAACGACTTCTTCGGCCTGTGGCTCGACCCGTCGATGATGTATTCCGCGGCGCGCTGGCCGGCCCATGCTCCCGACCTTCCGCTCGAGGAGGCGCAGCGCGAAAAGAACGAGGCGCTCTGCCGGTTGCTGCGGCTGCAGCCGACCGACCACGTGCTGGAAATCGGCACCGGCTGGGGCGGTTGGGCGCTGCACGCGGCGCAGGTGCACGGCTGCCGGGTGACCACCGTCACGATCTCGCAGCAGCAGCACGACCTTGCGGTCCGCCGCGTGCAGGCGGCGGGGCTGACGGGGCGCGTCGACGTGCAGCTGCGGGATTTCCGCGACCTGACGGGCCGCTTCGACAAGATCGTGTCGATCGAGATGCTCGAGGCGATCGGGCACCGCAACCAGGCCGTCTTCGCCGGGATCGTGTCGCGCTGCCTCAAGCCGGACGGCCTGCTCGCGCTGCAGTTCATCACCTGTCCCGACGCCCGGTACGCGCAGTTCCGCCGCGGCGTGGATTTCATCCAGAAGCATGTTTTCCCCGGCTCGCTCCTGCTGTCGGTCAACCGGCTCAACGGCCTGCTGGCGAAGGCGGGTGGATTCGCGTTGCACCAGCTCGACGATTTCGGGCCGGACTACGCGCGCACGCTGCGCCTCTGGCGGGAGAAGTTCGTGGCCCGCCGCCGCGAGGTCATGGCCCTGGGTTTCGATGAGCGCTTCCTGCGCAAGTGGGACTACTACCTGTGCTACTGCGAGGCGGCGTTTGCGCTGCGCAACATCTCCGTGGTGCACACGCTCCACACGCGCGCCAACAATCTCGCGCTCGACCCGGCATGATCGTCCTCCTGCGCAGTCTGTTCGTGGTCATCCTGGCGTCGATGCTCGCGGTCACGACGTGGGCCAGCCTGCACACGCCGCTGTTCTCGATTCCGCGCGACGTCGTCTCGCACCCCTGGTTCATCGCCACGCTGGTCGACGCCTATTGGGCGTTCGTCGTCTTCTACGTGTGGGCCGCCTGGAAGGAACAGTCGGCGGGAGCGCGCGCCCTCTGGTTCCTCGCAGTGATCGCCCTCGGCAACATCGCGATGGCGATCTACTTCCTGCGCGAGCTCCTGCGCGTGCCGGCGTCGGGCCCGCTCGATGCCGTGTTCACGCGGCGCAATCCGGGCACGCTGCTCCTCCCGGCGGTGCTCGTGGGCCTCAGCATCGTGGTGTACCTGCTCGCATGAACGCCGCGGTCTCCTCCGGTCCGGCGCCGACGCCCCCGGCCGGGTTCTGGCGGCGGCGGCTCGTGCAACCGTTGCTCCAGCAATTGACCCAGGGCGTGACGCCCGACCGGATTGCCGCGACCCTGGCGGTCGGCACGGTGTGTTCGCTGCTGCCGTTCCTCGGTTTCACCTCGCTGCTCAACCTGGCAGCCGGGCTCGCGCTGCGGATGAACCAGCCGATCCTGCAGGCGCTGAACCAGCTCCTGGGGCCGCTGCAGCTTGCGCTGATCCTCGTCTACGTGCGCGCCGGCGAATGGCTGTGGCGGCACGACGGGGCGGATTTCACGATCGCCGAGCTGATCCGGAGGTTCGGAGAACTGTCGTGGGGCGAGTTCCTGCGCCAGTTCGGCTGGGCGGGCATCCACGCGGCATCGGCGTGGGCGCTCACCGCGCCCTTCCTGGGCGCGGCCATCTACTTTGCCACGCGGCCGGCGTTGCGCCGCGCGGCCCGGGGTCCGGCCCGATGAACACGCTGACCCTGGTCGCTCTGGCGACGATCGCGCTGCTCGCAGCGTTCGCCGCTTGCTACTGGCTCGCCCGCCGGATCGACAACTACGGCATCGTCGACGTGGCGTGGTCCTATGCGTTTGGCGTGCTGGCGCTCGGATACGCGCTGGCGGGAGCCGGCTGGAGCGGACGCCGCGCCTTGCTGGCGGCGATGGTGGGCGCCTGGAGCCTTCGCCTGGGAACCCATCTCTGCCGGCGGGTGGCGGGGCACCACCCGGTCGAGGACACCCGCTACGTGCAGCTTCGGAGCGACTGGGCCGCCAACTTTGCGCCGAAGATGTTCGGGTTCTTCCTGCTCCAGGCGGTGTCCGTGGTCGTGCTCGGCGTGGTCTTCCTCCTGCCGATGCAGAATCCGGCCCCGGCCTGGCACCCGCTCGAATGGGCGGGCGCCGTCCTGTGGCTGATCGCGCTGGGTGGAGAGGCGCTGGCGGACGCGCAGCTCGCGGCCTTCAAGCGCGACCCGCGGCAGCGCGGACGCGTCTGCGAACGCGGCCTGTGGCGGTACAGCCGGCACCCCAACTATTTTTTCGAATGGCTCGTGTGGGTCGCCTACTTCGTCTTCGCCCTCGCCTCACCCTGGGGCGCGCTCGGAGTCATCGCACCCGCCGGCATCCTGTACCTGCTCCTCCGCGTGACCGGCATCCCGATGGCCGAAGCGCAGAGCGTCCGCAGCAAGGGCGACGCCTACCGCCGTTACCAGGCGACCACGAGCGCATTTGTCCCCTGGCCGCGGAGGAAACCCGATCTCTCCGGCGCAAACTAGCAGGCCGGCGCATTCACCCTGTCCACCGGCACCGCGTACATGCCTCTGACCCCGGTTGGCACCCAGTACACCGACGCTGCCGTCGGCGTCGCAGATGCCACTCCGGCCGCGCCACCCTTCGTGTCTTTCGTGTGATTCGTGGTTCTTCTCCCCTTGCTCAAGGAGAGAGACCACGAATCACACGAAGCACACGAAACGCTGCCAGGCTGGGCATCTCCACCCGCGTTCACCCGGGTCGCAAACGGAGGTTCCAGGTTCGGGCTGGCGCTGTGGCTCATCCCAGTTGTCCGTGGCCAACCGCTCGGCGGCCCTCCGACCCATCGGTTAACGGTCGAGGGAGACCAGAGCAACGGGCTCCAAAAAAATGTCATCCCGGGGCCGGGCAAACCCTCCGTCTCGTCCAGCTTCGAGATGGAAGTTACCGCGATCCCCGGGATGACAAAGTGAAAAGAGCGTCGGCCACATCCGGCCACCCGAGGGCGGCGTCTGTTGGGCACGCGCAAAAGCCAACCAATGGCATTGCCGCGCTAAAGCCTTAAAATTTCCGAACCTCCCGGGCTTTGGGTGGGACGATCTCCGGAGCGAGACCGGGCGATTCCCTACGCCTCGCGCTGTGAGCCGTGGAACGCTCCGCCAGACCACGCGCGTTCGCCACGGTGGCCGCCGCGACGGTGCGCGCCCAAGGCTGACGGCCGATGGCCGAAGGAAGGTATCAGAACGCCTCCGCTTCACGCCGGCGGTGGGAAGGGCGCTGGAGGATGGGCCGTGATCCCACGGCGCGGCCGAATGCAGACGTTTCCCTCGCGAGCGCTCATCCACCCGCGTCATCCGCGCGTATCAGAGCCGGCCATGATCGACACCCTGCTGCAGAAAGACCTCCTCCCCGATACCCTGATCCGCCTCGGCATCCGCCGCCTGCTGGCCCAGCGCCTGCGCGAGGAGGCGGCGCGGTATGACGCCGCCGCGTACGTCGCGGACCTCTGTACCCGTCCGATCGCGGAAGAGACCCGCGCGGCCAACGCGCAGCATTATGAGGTGCCGACGCGATTCTACGAACTCTGCCTCGGCCGCCGATTGAAGTACTCCGGCTGCCTCTACCCCACGGGCAGCGAGAGCCTGGATCAGGCGGAAGAGCACATGCTGGCGAAATATGTGGAGCGCGCGCGGCTGGTCGACGGCCAGGAGATCCTCGAACTCGGGTGCGGCTGGGGTTCGCTCTCGCTGTATCTCGCGGAGAAGTTTCCGCGCGCCCGGATTACCGGCGTCTCCAATTCCGCGACCCAGCGGGAGCACATCGAGGGCGAGGCGCGCCGACGCGGGCTCGGCAACCTCCGGATCGTGACGTGCGACATGAACGGGTTCGAGGCGCCCGCCGGCAAATTCGACCGGGTCGTGTCGGTCGAGATGTTCGAGCACATGAAAAACTACCGGCAACTGCTGGCGAACATTGCCTGCTGGCTGAAGCCCGAGGGTCTGCTCTTCGTGCATATCTTCACGCACGCGCGCTTCTCCTATCATTTTGTCCCGCGCGACGCCACCGACTGGATGGCGCGCTACTTTTTCACCGGTGGCCAGATGCCCGCCCATGGCCTGCTCTCGCATTTCCAGGAGGACCTCCATCTCGTGGCCGACTGGAAAGTGAATGGCCGGCACTACCAGCAGACCGCGGAGCATTGGCTCCAGAACATGGACTCCCATCGCGAGGAGATCCTGCCACTCTTTGCCGACACCTATGGCGCCGGGCAGGAGACCAAGTGGTGGTCGTACTGGCGCACGTTCTACATGGCCTGTGCCGAGCTGTGGGGCTACCGCGACGGGGAGGAG
>ERZ761602.1612-NODE-1612-length-39925-cov-5.749887_pt1 | contig 39925 bp, 40 predicted proteins | sample MGYA00512165_ERZ761602 | MGnify/ENA primary metagenome ERZ761602 (study PRJEB28899, sample SAMN02445085) | bioreactor sludge metagenome | biome: EBPR sludge; isolation source: Thorneside wastewater treatment plant | place: Australia: Brisbane, Thorneside...
CATCACCCTTTCACGGTGAGTACCGGGGTTCGAATCCCCGTAGGGTCGCCAAGTTTGTAGCACTTGGGTTGCTGAAAGGCGCCGAAGCTATCTACCAGGAGTGGTAGTTCAGTTGGTTAGAATACCGGCCTGTCACGCCGGGGGTCGCGGGTTCGAGCCCCGTCCACTCCGCCAAATCAAGCCCCGAGCAACATTGTTTGTTCGGGGCTTTTTCTTTTCTCACACCAGGCGTCAGCCGAATCAGCCGAATCAGCCGAATCGGCCGAATCGGCCGAATCAGCCGGATCAGCCGGATCAGCCGGGCAGGTTGCGCAGGCGCAGCATGCCACTCGATAGCGCCGTGCCGAGCAATACGACGGCGCCGCAGCCCAGCATCCAGGGTGTGATGACCTCGTCAAGCAACAGCGTGCCATACAGCACGGCGAAAACCGGGATGACGAAGGTCACCGTCAACGTTCGCGCCGGGCCAGCGCGTTCGATCAGTCGGAAGTACAACACGTAGGCCACGCCGGTGCAGACAACGCCGGCCACGAGCAGGGACAGCCAGGCGTTCAGGCTGGGCATCTGCGGTGGCAGAAACGCCAAGGCGGGCAGGGCGAGCCCCAAGGTGGCGCCCAGTTGGCTTCCGGTGGCGGTGACCAGCGGCGGCACGCCTTGCAGGTACAGCCGGGTGTAGCTGGCGGCGATGCCGTAGCACAAGGTCGCCAGCAGACAGGCCCCGACCGCCAGCGCAGGGCCCCAGGTCCCCAGCCAGCCGCTGCCAGTCCCGGTGCTTGCACCTCGAAACCCGATCCTGTCGGACGCCAGCAGCGCCACGCCGACAAACCCGACCACCAGCCCGAGCATGCGCCCGGTGTCCGGACGGTCGCGCAGCCACGCCCAGGCCACCAGTGCGCCAAACAGCGGCACCGTCGCATTCAGGATCGCCGACAGTCCCGTGGACAAGTACAAAAGCGCAAACGCGAAACAGGCAAACGGCAGGCCGGAATTGACCATGCCGATGAGCAAAACCCGTTTCCAGTGGCAACGCAGTTGCGGCCCGAGTCCGCGCATCAGCATCAGCGGAACCAGAAACAGACTGGCGATGGCAACCCGCCCGGCTGCTGTGGGCAACGCCCCGAATTCCACCACCGCCAGTCGGGTGAACAGGAATGAAGCCCCCCAGATGGCGCCGAGCAAAACGAAGTCGACAATCCAGGTCCGTACCGGCGCGGTCGCCGGAGCGTTCACCACGAACCCTCCAGATCCAGCAGCGCTGTCTTGCGCGTCAGACCGCCGGCATAGCCGGTGAGTGATCCGTCAGCACCAAGCACGCGGTGGCAGGGCACGATGATGCTCACCGGGTTGCGTCCCACCGCCGCGCCCAATGCACGAACTGCCCGTGGCCGGCCGATTGCTTGCGCCAGGGCGCCGTAACTGGTGTGCTCGCCGAACGGGATCGCCAGCAGCGCCTGCCAGACTGCTTGCTGGAATGCCGTACCGGCGCGCAGGTCCAGCGGGAGATCGAACGCGTGACGTTGACCGGCAAAGTAGTCGTTCAGCTGCTGCGCCGCGCGCAGGAGGATGGGGTGTTCGGGCTGGTGCGCCCATGGCGCGGGATCGGGGGTGTCCCGCTGGCCTTCGACGAACCAGGCTCCGGAGAGTCCGGCAGGACTGGCCGCCAGCAGGAGTGCGCCCAGCGGGCTGTCGATCTGGCAACAGACGGTTACCGGGGAAGCTTTTTCAGACATTTATGCCAGTACCCAGCTAATTTTGGTTGTTTTGCGCTACAGAAAACGGAGCGTTCGCGGCGTGGATGCGGTGCCAGGCCCCCACGACGGCATAGCTGCGCCACGGCCGCCAGTTCTGCGAGCGCTCTTCGGCCTCGCGGGCGCTGCCCAGGTCAAGCGCCTTTTGCATGGCGATATCACCCGCCGGAAAAGCATCGGGCCAGCGCAGCGCACGCATGGCGATGTACTGGGCTGTCCAGTCGCCAATGCCTGGCAGTGCGGTCAGTGCCTCCATGGTGCTGCGATGGTCGGTGGATGGCTCCAGTTGCAAGCCACCGCCGGCCACCGCCTGCGCCAGCGCCACAATGGCACGCTGCCGTTGGCGCACGATGCCCAGTTGCCCGAGACGTTCGGGATCGGCCTGAGCCAGCGCTACAGGTGTCGGGAACAGCCGCGAGAGGTCAGGCCAGGGCGTAACCAGCGGCTCGCCGAATGTCAGTACCAGCCGTTCACCCAGCGTGCGGGCCGCCGCCACGGTGATCTGCTGGCCCACAATGGCCCGCACCGCCAGTTCGAAGCCGTCGAGACAGCCGGGTACCCGCAGCCCGGCCGGCCATGGTGGGGCCATCGCAGCCGTGCTCGCATCGGCGGACAGACAGGCGTCGATGACGGCCGGGTCGGCATCCAGGTCCAGCCAGGCGCGGACCTTGGCAATCACGCTGGGCAAGACTTCGCACAAGGTGTCGCTGACCTGCAGGTCGACGGCAGTGCGGGCGGGGTCGAAGCGTATCGTCACCCACCCGGTCCGGGTCTGGTGTCCGGCGGTGACCCGCAAGGTGGCACCCGCCAGAGCCGTGTCGCAGGATGGGTTCTCGACGAATGACAATCCCCCGATGCAACGCCGAGCAAGGAACTCCCGCATGGCGGTGATGGCGTAGGGCGGACGGTAGCCGAGGCGAATGATGCTTCCTCGCGCGTGCGGCGCAGCGCTGGTGCGGCGCAGCGCCGTGGGGTTGAGCCCGTAGCGGCTGAGAAAGGCAGCATTGAATCGGCGCAGCGAGCCGAAGCCGCTGGCCAACGCGACCCGGGTCACCGGCAAATCGGTATCGGTCAGCAACTGTTTGGCGTTCAACAGGCGCCGCGTTTGCAGGTATTGCACGGGTGCGACACCAAAATGCGCTTCGAAAATGCGCCGCAGGTGGCGGTCGCTGACACCGAGGCGCTGGGCCACGTGGACCAAGGTGCCGGTTTCGTTCGCGGTGGCGGCCAGTTCATCGAGCATGCGCGCTCCCTGCCGCGCCAGCACTCCCGAGGCATCCTGGGTGGTCCAGGTGCCCGGGCCGGGCGCGAGTTCGGGGCGGCAGCGCAGGCAGGGGCGGAACCCGGCCTGTTCTGCCTGAGCGGCAAAGTTGAAGAAGCGGCAGTTCTCACGCCGCGGTACCCTGACCCGGCATACCGGGCGGCAATACACCCCGGTCGATATCACGCCGGTAAAAAAGTGCCCGTCGAAGCGGGCGTCATGCGCCGTCAGCGCCCGGTAACACGCATCCTCGTCGCGGATTTCAGCGGGACTTTCGGCAGCGGCAGACATGGCGGCCATCCTACACGCGCCCAAAGCGCCGACTGGCCGTTTCCGGACATCTGCCTGAAAAAGAGCCCGCCTACAATGCCAGAAGACACCCTTCAAACCCGGGAACCCCGCATGCAAGTGAACGCGTCCATCTTCAAGGCCTATGACATCCGGGGTGTGGTCCCCGCCACGCTGGACGAGGCCGTTGCCGAGGCCCTGGGCCGAGCCTTTGGCACGGCCGCGCGCCGCGAAGGCGAGACGGCGGTCGCCGTGGGCCGGGACGGTCGCCTCAGTGGTCCCGCCCTGTCGGCGGCCCTCATGCGGGGCCTGGTGGCCGCTGGCATGGAGGTCATCGACGTTGGCATGGTCACCACGCCCATGCTGTACTTCGCGGCCAGCACCCTGTGCACCAGCGGCATCCAGGTCACGGGCAGCCACAACCCCAAGGACTACAACGGCTTCAAGATGGTGCTGCGCGGACGAGCCATTTATGGCGATGAGATTCAGTCGCTGCGCTCCACGATGACCGATGAAAGCTGGGACCTGCAGGGCGGTGGCTCGATGCGACAGGTGGACGTCTTCACTGCCTATCGTGACCGCATCGTGGGCGATATCCGCCTCGCACGCCCCATGAAAATCGTGGTGGATTCGGGCAACGGCATCGCGGGCGCCTCCGCCCCGGCCATCCTGCGTGCCATCGGCTGCGAGGTGATCGAACTGTTCAGCGCGGTCGATGGCAATTTTCCCAACCACCATCCCGACCCGAGCAAGCCGGAGAACCTGCGTGACCTGATTGAGACGATCGGCGCCTGCGATGCCGAACTGGGCCTGGCCTTCGATGGCGACGGCGACCGCCTGGGCATCGTGACCCGAGAGGGAAACAACATCTTTCCTGATCGCCAGATGATGCTGTTCGCCCGCGACGTGCTGACCCGTGTGCCAGGTGGCACCATTCTGTTCGATGTCAAGTGCACGCAGCGGCTGGCGCCCGCCATCGAAGAGGCGGGTGGCGTACCCCTGATGTTCAAGACAGGCCACTCGCTGATCAAGGCCCGCATGAAAGAGCTTGATTCCCCGCTAGGCGGCGAAATGAGCGGGCATGTCTTCTTCAAGGAACGCTGGTTCGGCTTTGACGACGGCACCTACGCCGGCTGTCGTCTGCTGGAGATCGTCAGCCGCAGCGCCGACGCCAGCGCAGTGCTCAACGCACTGCCCGCCAGCCACAGCACACCTGAACTCAACGTCGCATGCGCCGAAGGCGAGCCCCACCGGCTGACGGCCCGGCTGCAGACTCTGGCCGAAGGCCGGTTTGATCCGGTTGCCCGGGTCAATACCATCGATGGCCTGCGGATCGATTGGCCGGATGGTTTTGGCCTGATCCGCGCCTCCAACACGACCCCGGTGCTGGTCTTGCGCTTCGAGGGGCACACCCCGCAAGCCTTGCACCGGATCGAAGGTGACATGCTGGCGCTGCTGCGGCAGGTCAAACCCGACGCCGTGCTTGGCTCGGCGGCGCATTGATGTCTTTGCTGGGCGGTGCCGCGCGGTCGCTGTATGGCGCGCTGTTGTGGCTGTCGCAGCCGCTGCTCCGTCGCAAATTGGCCCGCCGTGCCATCGCCGAACCCGGGTATGCGGTCGCGGTCGAGGAACGGTTCGGCCGGTACGACGTGCCGGCCCGCTCCGGTGCCATCTGGGTCCATGCGGTGTCCTTGGGTGAAACCCGGGCGGCGGCGCTGTTGCTGGCCGAGTTGCGCCGCGTTCGCCCGGATTTGCGGCTCTTGCTGACCCATGGCACCGCCACAGGCCGGGCCGAGGGCACACGTTTGCTGCAACCCGGGGATGTCCAGGTCTGGCTGCCGTGGGACACCCCGGGTGCCGTCGCGCGTTTCCTTGATCATTTCCAGCCTTGTGCTGGAGTGCTGCTGGAAACCGAAGTCTGGCCCAATCTGGTGGCGGCCTGCCGATCGCGCGGGGTGCCGCTGATGCTGGCCAATGCGCGGCTCAATGAACACTCGCTGCGTCGCGCTCGCCGTCTGGGCGTGCTGGCGCGCCCCGCGTATGGCACTTTGGCTGCCGTGTGGGCGCAGACCGAGGACGACGCCCGGCGGCTGCGCCAGCTCGGCGCGCCGGTCTGTGGGGTGTTCGGCAACCTCAAGTTCGACGCCACTCCACCGGCCGAGCTGCTGGCGCGCGGCCGGTCCTGGCGCGCGGGGTTCGGCCGACCGGTTGTCCTGTTGGCCAGCAGCCGCGAAGGGGAAGAAGCGCTGCTTTTGGAGCAAATCGGTGCCGTACCCAGCGCAAAAAGGTCTCTTTCTGCTATAAATAATGAAGTTGCCGAGGGGTTTTCGGCATGCCAGTGGCTGATCGTTCCTCGGCATCCCCAGCGGTTTGATGCCGTGGCGGCGGACCTTGCGGCGCAAACCGGCGCCGTGTCGCGCCGCAGCGACTGGGCTTGCGACGGCCCGCCGGCTCCCGCGCCCGGGCGGGGCGCCGTCTGGCTGGGTGACAGCCTGGGTGAAATGCCGCTGTATTACGCGCTGGCCGATGTGGCCTTGCTGGGGGGCAGTTTCGCGCCCTTGGGGGGGCAGAACCTGATCGAAGCCGCCGCCTGCGGCTGCCCCGTGATCCTTGGGCCGCACACCTTCAACTTTGCCGAAGCAGCGCGGCAGGCCATCTCGGTGGGGGCCGCCTGCCGCGTGGACGACATGGCGCAGGCGGTGTCGCGGGCCCAGGCGCTTCTGGCCGATCCCCCGGCGCTGGCCGCGATGCGCGAGGCTGCGGTGGCATTTGCCGCGGCCCACCGGGGGGCCGCGGCCCGCACGGTGTCGGCGCTGACGGCTTTTATTTCCCCAGCAGCGCGTTGATGGCGCGCAGATCCTCGTCCTTGAGCACGCCGCTGGCCTGGCGCAGCCGCAATCCGTTCACCAGCACGCTGTAGCGCGCCTGGGCGAGATCACGTTTGGTCTGGAACAACTGGCTCTGGCTGTTGAGCACGTCAATATTGATGCGCACGCCCACCTGGTAGCCCAGCTTGTTGGCATCCAGGGCGCTCTGGCTGGAGGCCTCGGCCGCCTCCAGGGCCTTGGCCTGGCCCGCGCCCGACTGCACACCGAAGTAGGCGGTGCGAACCGCCTGTGTGACGGATCGGCGTGCGGTTTCCAGGTCGGCGCGGGCCTTCTCCTCCAGCGACAGGGTTTCGCGCACCCGATTCTGTACCGCATACCCGGTGAACAGCGGCAGATTGAAGGCCAGCCCGACCGTGGTCGCCGCCGAGCGTGAACTCAGCGCGCTGTTGGCGCTGCCGGACGGGTTGCGGGTGATGCCGTGGCTGGCCGTCAGGTCCAGGGTGGGGGAGTGGCCGGCCTGCGCCTTGCGTGACTCCAGCGTTGCGATCTCCACGGCCAGTTGGGCCTGACGCAAGCTCGGGTGTGCATCCAGCGCCTGGCTGACCCAGGGCTCTACTGCGTCGGGTGCCAGTGCCGGCAGCACCACCGGGGTTTTGAGTGGCACGGGATCGGTGCCGGATCGGCCCGTCAGGAGATCAAGTGCCAGCTTGCGCACGCGCAGGTCGTTTTCGGCGGCCACCTGCTGGGCCACCACGAGGTCAAACTTCGCCTGAGCCTCGCGCGTGTCGGTAATGGTGGCCGTGCCAACTTCGAAATTGCGCCGCGCCGCAGCAAGCTGTTCGGTGACGGCCGTCTTCTGGGCTTGTACGAAGGCCAGGCTTTCCTGGGCCGCCAGCACGTCGAAATAGGCCTGGCTGAGTCGCACGATCAGATCCTGCTCGGCGGCGGTGAGTTGCGCCTGCGCCAGTTCCACCTGTTTGCCAGCCTGTTCCCAACTGATCGAGTTGGCAGGTCGATACAGCGGGTGCGAAGCACTCAGGGCCAGATTCTGGGTCGAGTAGCTGCGATCCGAGGCGGTCCCGCCCGCACGGGAGTCCAGTTCGGTGCGCGACAGGCCGGCGGTCAGCGCTGCCGAGGGCAACAGGCCGGCCCGGGCCTGGTCGGCCCGCGCGACGCTGGCGTCCACCTGGGCGCGCGCCGACTGGTAGGATGCGTCAACCCCGCGAGCGGCCTCGTAAAGCTCCGACAGGCTCTGGGCGTGGGCGCCAGCGAGGAACAGGCCGGACAAAGCCAGCATCAATGGGCGGGGTCGGAACGCGTGCATGGGTGCTCTCCAGGGTATGCAGTCGCAGAAGGATAGGCCGTGGGTCAGTAGCGGGGAACCGCCGGGTCGACCTGGCGCGACCAGGCATCAATGCCACCGGCCAGGTTGACCACCGCTGCGAACCCTTGATTTGCCAGGAAATGCGCAACCTGCTGGCTGCGCCCCCCGTGGTGGCAAAGACAGGCGATCGGCCGGTCCGCGGGCAGCTCGCCAAGGCGTACCGGAATGCTTGCCATGTTCATGCGCACCAGCTCGAAGCCGTCAGCCTGGACCGAAGCGGTTTGCCATTCCCAGGGTTCGCGCACGTCCAGAACCACAGGCTCCTGTCCGTTGGCCCTCATCTGCGCGATCCAGCGGGGCAGATCGGTGGGGGTAATCTGTTCGATCATCGTCGGGTGGAGTCTTGTTTCAGAAGCGAAAGCGCGTCGGCTCGCCGAAGTTCAGCAGCCGCGGCGCGACGGTGTCCCAGTTTTGGCTGGTGCTGCAGGCAAGGTCGGAAACGCGTGTGACCACCGTCGCACGCATCATCGGCTCGGAGCCGACGATCGCGCCCAGACGTCCGCCGACCTTGAGCTGCGCCAGCAGCAGGGAAGGAACCTCGGCAACCGACCCGCTCAGCACAATCACGTCAAACGGTCCGTCGACCTGGGTGCCGGCGGCGCCATCACCGACGCGTACTTCGGCGTTGTGCACGCCGGCGCGCTGCAGGTTGTCGCGTGCCACACGAGCCATTTCAGGGTCAATCTCCAGCGAGATCACGCGCTGGGCCTGATGCGCCAGCAGCGCGGCCATGTAGCCGGAGCCTGCGCCCACTTCCAGCACTTTTTCATGCCGCTGCACCGCCAGATCCTGAAGCAGGCGGGCTTCCACACGGGGGGCAAGCATCACCTGTCCGTTGGCGCCCCCGGCGCTCAGGGGAATCTCCATATCCGCGAAAGCGAGCGCCTTGTGCGCCAGCGGCACGAAGTCTTCGCGCTTGACCACGCCCAGGAGGTTCAGCACCTGGGAGTCCAGCACCTCCCACGGGCGGATCTGCTGCTCGATCATGTTGAAGCGGGCTTGCTCGAAATTCATTTCAAATACTCCTTGGGGTATATTAGCCGATTCTCGCGAATTTTACCGGTCAGGGGTTACCGGAGCTTGACGATCGGGCGGCCAAGCCCAGCCGCCTGCGCAGCCAGGAGGCCAGATCGTCAAGGTAGCAATACACCACGGGCACGACCACCAGGGTCAGCAGCGACGAGGTGATGACACCGCCGATCACGGCTTGGCCCATAGGCGCACGCTGCTCGGAGCCCTCGGTGAGCGCAAAGGCCAGCGGAACCATGCCGAACACCATGGCCAGGGTGGTCATGAGGATAGGCCGAAGCCGCACCCGCGCCGCCAGCAGCAGGGCCTCGGCCCGCTCCATGCCCTCATCGCGCGCTCGGATGGCGAAATCCACCAGCAGGATGGCGTTCTTGGTCACCAGCCCCATCAGCATCACGATGCCGATAACCGAAAACATTGACAAGGTGGAGCGGAACATCATCAGTGCCAGCACCACGCCGATCAGCGTCAGCGGCAGGGATGTCATCAGTGCGAGCGGCTGCAGAAAGCTCTTGAACTGGCTGGCCAGGATCATGTAGATGAAGATGATTGCCATGACCAGCGCCGAAATGGCATACCCGAACGACTCGCTCATGTTCTTGGTGCTGCCGCCGAACTGATAGCGGTAGCCGGGCGGAAAGCTGATCGAGTCCAGTGCGGCGCGGATGTCGGCTGACACCTCACCAGCCGAGCGCTGGAACACGTTGGCATTGATCGAGACCTCCCGCGTCAGGTCGCGCCGGTTGATCTGGTTGGAACCGGTGGATTCGCGCAATTCGGCAACCTGGCTCAATCGCACCACCCGGGCGCTGCCATCGGCCTGTGTGCCCACCACCAGTGGTATGCGCGCCAGATCGGCCAGGCTGTCGCGGGCTTCGGGCGCCAGGCGCACATTGACGTCATAGGTCTGGTCATCACTCGCGCGCCAGTTGCCCACCGTCTGGCCGGCGACCAGGGTACGCACCGCGCCGGCGACGGCTCCCACACCGAGACCCAGGTCAGATGCCACATCGCGCCGCACCTGGATATCGATGGTGGGCTTGTCGGGTTTGACGCTCGAATCCAGGTCCACCAGGCCGGGCACGGTGCGGATGCGCTCGGTTACTGCGACCGCCAGGCGTTCGAGTTCGCGCAGATCCGGGCCCTGCAGCGAGAATTCGATCTGCTTGTTGCCGCCCACCGGGTCGAGCAGACCGGCGTGGATGACGGTGATCCCCGGCACTGTGCGCAGGCGATCACGCAAGCGGGCGGCCATCGCGTCGGCATTGATGCTGCGGTCCTTGCGGTCGACCAGCCGCACATAGATGCTGGCGTTGGTTTTCCCTTGGGCGTTGGCCGTGTTGATGGTGGTCAGCGTGTAGCGCACCTCGGGGAACTCGCGCAAAATGGCCGCCACCTGCCGGGCCTTGGTTTCGGTTACTTCCAGCGATGAGCCCACGGGTGTCTGGAAGTTGATCGAGGTCTCGGAGAAGTCCGCTTTGGGCACAAACTCGGTGCCCAGCAGCGGCACCATCACCACGCTGGTGGCAAAAACCGCCACGGCCATCAGCACCGTCGCGACCCGGTGTACCAGACTCCAGCGCAGGATGCGCTGGTAGGAATCGGCCAGACGGTCGGTGGCGGTGTCGAACCATCCGGTGACCCGGCCGATGGTCTTGTCATACAGCGTGACCGGTTTCGTGCGCTGGCCGTGAGCGTGGATGCTGGGGTCGTGCCAGACGGAGGACAGCATCGGGTCCAGCGTGAAACTGACGAACATCGAAATCATGACCGCCGCGACGATGGTGATGCCGAATTCGTAGAAGAACTTGCCGATGATGCCGCCCATGAAACCGATCGGCAGGAACACCGCCACGATCGACAGCGTGGTCGCCAGCACCGCCAGGCCGATCTCCTGCGTCCCTTCCAGCGATGCCTGATACGGCGCCTTGCCCATCTGGACATGGCGCACGATGTTCTCGCGCACAACAATCGCGTCGTCGATCAACAGCCCTACACACAGCGACAGGGCCATCAGCGTGATCATGTTGATCGTGAAGCCGAAGGCGTGCATGAACAGAAAGGTGCCGATGATCGAAATCGGCAGGGTCAGTCCGGTGATGACGGTCGAGCGCCACGAGTTCAGGAACAGGAACACGATCAGCACCGTCAGCACCGCGCCCTCCACCAGGGTGCGGCGCACGTTGTCCACGGCGACCCGGATCGGCCGCGAGCCGTCAAAGATGGGCGCCAGCTGCACACCCGGCGGCAACTGCGGCTGCAGTTCGGCCACGGCGCGGGTCAGGCCGTCAATCACGGCAATGGTGTTTTCGTCCTGCGCCTTCTGCACCGACAGCAGCAAGGTGCGCTCGCCGTTGTGCAGGGCCAGCGATTCCACCTCCTGGGCGCCGTCCTTCACCGTGGCCACCTGGTCCAGGCGAATCGGCGCACCGCCGCGGCGCGCGACGATGATGCGGGCGAAGTCCTCCGGCCGCTGCAACCGGGCCGCCACCTGCACCACCCGTTCCTGCGTCAGGGAGCGCACGGCGCCCACGGGCAGGTCCTGGTTTTCCGTGCGCACTGCGGCGACCACCTGGTCGGGGGTCACGCCCAGTGCCTCCAGCGCATCGGGCTTGAGGTAAATGTTGATCTCGCGCCGGGTCGCGCCCACCAGCGCGACCGAACCGACGCCCCGGACGTTCTCCAGCCGCTTTTTCAGCACCTGTTCGGCCCAGTTGCTCAGCTCGACGGCGGTCGGGGGCAATGGCGCGCCGGTTGCGCCCGGAGTGGCCACCGGCAGCACCGCCAGCGACCAGACGGAGCGTCCCGACGGATCGAAGCGCAGCACCCGCGGTTCTTTGACTTCGGTGCGCAAGTTGGGCCGCACGGCAGCGATCTTCTCGCGCACATCTTCCGCGGCCTTGCGGCCGTCAATATGCAGCTGGAATTCGATGATCACCACCGACTGGTTCTCATAGCTGCGTGAGGTCAGCGCGTTGATACCGGCAATCGAGTTCACCGCCTCTTCGATCTTTTTGGTGACTTCGCTTTCCACGATCTCGGGCGCTGCGCCGGGGTATTCGGCGGTCACCACCACCACAGGAAAGTCGATGTTGGGGAACTGGTCCACCTTCAGGCGCTGCAGCGAAAACAGGCCCAGCACCACAAAGGCCAGCATCACCATGGTCGCGAAGACCGGGTTCTGCAGGCTGACACGGGTAAACCACATGAAATCAGCGCTCCCCGGCCGCGGCAGCCGCCGGTGCGGCCAGCGGCTTGACCGGTGTGCCTGGACGCAACACGCCGGCGGTGCCCGCGATCACCGTGGCACCTGCTGTCAGCCCGTCGATCGCGACGAAGGCCTGACCCTCCGCATCGCCGCGTGCGCCGGTGGCGACCGTGCGGTGGGTGACCTGTCCGTTTTCCACGACTTGCACGTATGGGGCCGGTTTGTCGGTACGCAGCGCCGTGACCGGCACGGCAAGGGCACGGACGGTGCCGGTAGCCAAGGTCCCCCGCGCAAAAAGCCCCTGCCGCAGCGTGGGCGAGGGCGCCAGTGCGAGGTACACCAGCACCTGCCGGCTGCCCGCCTGTACCGATGGATTGATCCGCGCCACGCGGGCCGTCTGCGGTGCGGGCGCACCTTCCACGGTGACGGTCGCCGTCTGGCCTACCCGCACGGCGGCGGCCTCTTCGGCAGGCACTGTCACTTCCAGCTCCATCTGGGTCAGGTCGACAATTTCCACAATGCGGGCATCGACGCCGACCCGCTCGCCCGGCTGGGCCAGGCGTTGCGACACCTGGCCGGCAATCGGGGCTACCAGCACCGTGTCGGCCAGGCTTTTGCCGGCCAGTTCCACGGCCGCCTGCGCCGCCTGATGAGTGGCGCGTGCCGCGGCCAGGCTGGATTGCGACAGATCCAGCGCCGTGCGGGAAATGAAACCCTGGTCGACCAATGCCCGGTTGTTATCGAACTGTCGCTGTGCGATCTCGATCTGCGCCCGAGCCGCTTCGGCCTGTTGCTGCGCCTGTTGTACCCGTGAGCGTGCCTCGGCCGGGTCGATGCGGGCCAGCTCCTGACCGGCACGGACCGTATCGCCTTCGCGGACGACCAGGCCTTGCAGTTCCCCGGCCACGCGGGCCTTGACCACCGCCGAGCGCACGGCGCGCACCGTGCCGCTGATGGCGATGCCTTGGGAGAGTTCCCGCTCGGCAACCGTGATGCGTTCGTTGGCGGCCAGCTCCACTGCCAGCGGTGCGCGGCTGGCGGCCGCTGCCGCCACGGCTTCTTGCTGGGTTTTGCGGGCCTTGACTGCCCGCAAGACCGCCCCGGCGACCGCCGCGAGAATCAAGGCCACTATGAGCCAGCGCAGCCAGGATTTCATGGAGCGACGTCCTTCACCAGTCCCCGGGTCAGCAGGTCGGCATGCTGGGCGATGAACGCTTCCGGGTCCAGCGTTTCATTCGGGCTGCAGCAAGGTGCCATGGAGTGTTTCCACATCACCAGAAAAATCATCGGCGCCATGACTGCGTGCACGGTCAGGTGCAGATTCACGGGGCGAAATTCCCCGCGGTCAATGCCGCGTTGAATCACCCGGCGCACCAGATCGGTGCCGGGCAACACCACATGCTGGTGATAGAAGCGCGCCAGTTCGGGAAAGTTGCTCGCCTCGCTGATGACCAGCTTGGTAATGCCGGAGGCCTTGGTTGACCCATAGCGGGTCCACCATTGCTCCAGCAGGTAACGCAACAGATCGGCCGTATGTCCCTCATATTGGGCCAGTTCCTGCGCGCCCTCGCTGACCGGGCGGGCCAGACTCTCCAGCACCACCGCCTTGAACAACTCTTCCTTGGACGGGAAGTACAGAAACAGCGTTCCCTTGGAGACGCCGGCGCGGTGCGCCACCTCTTCGGCCCGGGTCGCGGCAAAGCCTTTCTCGACAAAAAGGTCCAGTGCGGCATCGAGCAATTCGCCCGGACGCGCTTCCTTGCGGCGTTCGCGGCGGTGAGGGGACTCGGACATCAGGGCCGTGGGCATGGGTTCTACAGGGGTGGAGGAAGGAAGCACCTGAAGGGGTGCATTTAATGACCAGTTGGTTAGTAATGTAGTCGACCCCGCTGGCAGGGTCAAGAGCCGGGCACCGCCAGCAACGGAAGCGGCCAGCGTAACCGGCTTGTTCCTGAGGATCGGTCCCGGGTGGGTAAACCTGTGTAAAGCCGGCGGGTAAGGACAGAGCCGGCCCCTGCTTGCCTAAGTGGTTTTCGGAGCCTTGACGCGCGCCCCGCGGAGGGTTTTCAGCCACTTTTCAAGAAAAAACGGGCCATACCCAGCGTAAAAAGGTCACTTTTAGCTATAACTTAAATAGCGAAAAGGGCTGCCGCAGGCAGCCCTTGGTGCGGCAAGACGGAAAACGATTCAGTTGGCAAACGCCGCAATCCCGGTGATGGCGCGGCCCAGGATCAGCGCGTGCACGTCGTGGGTGCCTTCGTAGGTGTTCACCACCTCCAGGTTCACCAGGTGGCGGGCCACGCCGTATTCGTCGCTGATGCCGTTGCCACCCATCATGTCGCGCGCCAGGCGGGCGATGTCCAGCGCCTTGCCGCAGCTGTTGCGCTTCATGATGGAGGTGATCTCCACCGCCGCCGTGCCCTCGTCCTTCATGCGGCCCAGGCGCAGGCAGCCCTGCAGGCCCAGCGAGATGTCGGTCAGCATGTCGGCCAGCTTCTTCTGGATCAGCTGGTTGGCGGCCAGCGGGCGGCCGAACTGCTGGCGGTCCAGCACGTACTGGCGGGCGCGGAAGTAGCAGTCTTCCGCGGCGCCCAGCGCCCCCCAGGCGATGCCGTAGCGGGCGCTGTTCAGGCAGGTGAACGGGCCCTTGAGGCCGCGCACCTCGGGGAAGGCGTTCTCCTCGGGGCAGAAGACGTTGTCCATCACGATCTCGCCGGTGATCGACGCGCGCAGGCCCACCTTGCCGTGGATGGCCGGCGCCGACAGCCCCTTCCAGCCCTTCTCGAGCACGAAGCCGCGGATCTGGCCGCCGTCGTCCTTGGCCCAGACCACGAAGACATCGGCGATCGGGCTGTTGCTGATCCACATCTTGGACCCGCTGAGGCTGTAGCCGCCATCGACCTTCTTCGCCCGCGTGATCATGCTGCCGGGGTCGGAGCCGTGGTTGGGCTCGGTCAGGCCGAAGCAGCCGATCCACTCGCCGGTGGCCAGCTTGGGCAGGTATTTCTGGCGGGTGGCTTCGTTGCCGAACTCGTGGATCGGCACCATCACCAGCGAACTCTGCACACTCATCATGCTGCGGTAGCCGGAGTCCACGCGCTCCACCTCGCGCGCCACCAGGCCGTAGCAGACGTAGTTCAGGCCGGCGCCGCCGTAGGCTTCGGGAATGGTGGGGCCCAGCAGGCCCAGCTCGCCCATTTCGCGAAAGATGGAGGCATCGGTGGTTTCGTTGCGGAAGGCCAGCTGCACGCGCGGCAGCAGCTTTTCCTGGCAGTAGGCGCGGGCGGCCTCCTGCACCTGGCGCTCGTCGTCGGTGAGCTGGGCGCTCAGGTGGAAGGGGTCTTCCCAGCTGAAGGTGTTTTTGGGCGATGCCATGCGGTGTCTCCGGTGCGGGTTGGAACGGTGGGTGAGCCCTTCGACACGCTCAGGGCGAACGGTGAGGGGTTCACGGTGGGAACAGCGTGGATTGTCGTGGCGTCATGAATAGCTGTCTAATATTGATTGCCGATTGATCAATACGAAAACCAGATTCATGGAATTCCGTCACCTGCGCTGCTTCACCGTGCTGGCCGAAGAGCTGCATTTCGGCCGCGCCGCGCAGCGCCTGGCCATGACGCAGCCGCCGTTGACCATGGCGATCCAGCAGCTGGAGGCGTCGGTCGGCGCGCGTCTGTTCCTGCGCAACAGCCGCGGGGTGCAGCTGACCGAGGCGGGGCAGGCCTTCGTGCCGTCCGCGCGCGCACTGCTGGAGCAGGCGCAGGCCGCCGCCCTCCAGGCCCGCGACATCGAGCAGGGTCTCGGCGGCACCTTGCGCATCGGTTTCGCCGGCACCATGCTGTATCGCGGTCTGCCGCAGATCCTGGCGGCCTTTCACGCCGGTGAACGCCGCTTGCGGGTGGTGCTGCGCGAGCTGAGCTCGAGCGAGCAGCTGGTCGAGCTGACCCGCGGACGGCTCGATCTGGCCTTTGTCCACACCACGCGCGTGCCGCCGCAGGTGTCGCAGATCCGGGTGTCGCGGCAGCCGTTTGTGGTGTGCCTGCGGGCGTCCCATCCGCTGGCAACCCGCAAGCGCCTGCGCCTGGACGAACTGGCCGGCGAGCCGCTGGCGCTGGTGTCGCGCCAGGTCTCGCCCGACTATCACGAGCAGATTCTCGCCGCCTGCGCCGCCGCCGGTTTTGTGCCGGACACCCTGCATGAGCTGCAGCATTGGCTGAGTGTGGTCAGCCTGGTGGCGCAGGGCCTGGGGGTGGCGCTGGTGCCGCAGGCGCTGCACCAGTCGGCCATTGCCGGGGCGGTGTTTGTGCCGGTCGACGGCGAAGCGCCGAACTACGACACCTACTGTCTGTGGAAGGCCGATGCCGGCCGCCCGGCGCTGGAGGCGTTCACGCAGGCGGTCCGGCGCGTCGCCCAGGGTCAGGACTGAGCGCCGGCCCCCGGACAGCCAGGTGCCTGCGCGGGCCTGCGCTTTTGGCGCGTGGAGAAATATAAATGCGCACCGTGCCGCAAACCTGTCAGGATGGGCCTTCAACAGGACGGAGCTATTTATCAATTCTTATATCTGGTGCGCCGTTGGCGCTGGTCTGGGCTGGCTGTCGGGGCGCCTGGGCGCCCGCGGGAACCACATCGTGCTGCTGGAGAACCTGGCGGTCGGCATCTTCGGCGCATTCATCGGTGGCGACTTTGTGGCCGCCGTGCTGCGGGCCGATGGGGTGAATGACGCGGTTTTCTCCCTGCGCTCGCTGGGATTGGCCGTGATCGGGGCGGTGGTGCTGCTGCTGCTGCTGCGACTGATGCGCACCCTGGTCGGACCCTTGCGCCATCGAAAAAGTGTCGTGCGCCGGCGGGACTGAGCTGCCTTCCGGCAACGGCCACGGTTCGCCCGTTGCCCTGGCCCGGCAAGGGGTTCGGGTGCCACCGTAAGATGGAACGGTGCACCTCGACCAATGACCTCACCGCAGGAGAGAAATCATGACCCCATCCCTGTCAACCCTGGTCCTGGGCGGCGGCTGCTTCTGGTGCACGGAAGCGGTGTTCAAGGAAGTCCGCGGCGTGGTCGATGTGGAATCCGGCTACAGCAACGGCCAGGCCGCGCGGCCGAGCTATGAGGACGTCTGCACCGGTGCCACCGGCTGCAATGAAGTGGTGAAGCTGGTCTACGACCCGGCCGACGTGTCCACCCGCGAGCTGCTGGAGATCTTTTTCGTCGTCCACGACCCCACCACGCTGAACCGCCAGGGCAACGACCGCGGCACGCAATACCGCAGCGGCATCTACGTCACCACGGCGGAGCAGAAGGCCGTGGCCGACGACCTGATCCGCGAGATGAGCCAGGACAAGCTGTTTGACGCGCCCATCGTCACCGAGGTGCTGCCGCTGGCCCATTACTGGCCCGCCGAGGACTACCACCAGGATTTTTTCGAGAAGAACCCGTACCAGGGCTATTGCCTGGCCGTGGCCGCGCCCAAGGTGGCGAAGTTCCGCAAGACTTTTGCGCGCCTGGCCAAGGCCTGAGCGATCCGCTACGCGCCGCGGTGGCCTGGTTTCAGCGCACGATCAGCGGGCGCATCCGGGGCCAGAACACAATCACCGCCAGCCCGCCGAGTACCAGCGCACAGGCACCGAGCTTCCACGCCGGCATGGCTTCGCCCAGCAACAGGGAGGAAGAGCCCATGCCAAATACCGGCACCAGCAAGGCCATGGGGGTGATGCTGGCTGCCGGGTGGCGGGCCAGCAGCCAGTTCCAGGCCCCGTAGCCGAACAGCGAGTTGCCCACCGCCTGCCACAGCACCGTGGCCCAGGTGGCGGCGCTGGCGGTTTGCAGGGCGGCAGTGATGGCCGCCGGGCCCTCCAGCAACAGGCTCAAGGCCAGCAGGGGTGGCACGGCGAACACACTGCTCCAGACCACAAAATGCAACATGTTGACTGGGCCGGCGGGGGTGCCGGGAACAGCCCCGGACGTGGCCCCTGCCGATTTCACGACCAGGTTCGCACACGACCAGAAAAATGCCGCCGCAAGCACCAGCCCCAGGCCTGTTGCCGTGACATGGGCCCCGAGGTTGAGCGCAATCAGTACCAGCCCGCCCAAGGCCAGCACCAGACCGATGATCTGAAAGCCCTGTACCCGCTCGTGCAGCACCCACAGTGACAGGGCGATGGTGAAGAACACCTGCAGCTGAATGACCAGCGACGCCAGTCCGGGCGAAATATGCCCCTGCATGGCCAGATACAGCAGGCCGAACTGGCCCACGCCCAGCAGCACACCAAAGGAAGCGAGCGTGCGCCAGGCCACGGCCGGGCGGGGCATGAAGAGCAGCCAGGGCAGTGCGGACAGCGCGAAACGCAGGGTGGCGAACAGCAGCGGCGGCATGCCTCCGTCCAGGCCCCAGCGAATGACGACAAAGTTGGTGCCCCAGACGCAAACGACGGCCAGGGCCAGAAAGAGATGGGAAACGGGCACGCAGTCAGAAGTGGTGGTCGGGAATCCCCGAGCCTACCCGATGGGCCCGCGCTGCCTCAGGCAACGTCGGCCGTGGCTTCCCATTGCGGGAATGGATCAGGCAGGTCGGCCCAGCTTTTCAGGCCCTGGCGCATCTCGGTGGGGTTCAGCTGCAGGGCCTTCCAGGCCTGCTCGATGGCGTTGCGGTCCATGTTGCGACCGATGAAGACAACCTCGTTGAGCCGATCTCCCCACGGCTCTTTCCATCGGGCCTCGATCGCCTCGCGCAGCGGGGAACCTTTGGGCGGCCAGCGGTCGCGCGGCGCGCTGGCCCACCAGCGTCCCACCGGTTCATGGGTAGCGGTGTTGCCGGCGCGAGAGTAGCTCACCACCCATTGCGGCCGACTGGCCAGCCAGACGTAGCCTTTGGCGCGGATCAGGCCAGGCAGAGGCTGGTCCATGAAGGTCGAAAATCGCCAGGGGTGCAGCGGTTCGGGGCTTCGCAGCACGAAACTTTCGATGCCGTAGGCCTCGGTCTCGGGTGTGTGCTGGCCTTCGAGCTCGCGCGCCCAGCCCGGCATGGCGCTGGCGCGCTCCAGGTCGAAGCGGCCGGTGCCAAGAATTTTGCCCAGCGGAATCCGGCCATGGTCTCCGTAAACGATTTCGGCCACCGGGTTCAAGGCCTTGACCACCGCGGTGACTTCGTCGAGCCGTGCCGCCTCGACCTTGTCGATCTTGTTGATGACGACGACGTCGGCGAATTCGATTTGCTCGGTGAGCAAGGCCGCCATGCTGCGGTTGTCATCCGGGCCGGCGGTCTCGCCGCGTTGCTCCAACAGGTCGGTGCTGCTGAAATCGGCCAGCAGGTTGAGGGCGTCCACCACGGTGACCATGGTGTCGATCCGGGCCGCATCGTTCAGTGACTCGCCATTTTCGTCTTCAAAGTCAAAAGTCGCTGCGACCGGCATGGGTTCGCCGATGCCGGTGGACTCGATGAGCAGATAGTCGAAGCGGCCCTCCGCCGCGAGCCTGCGCACCTCCAGAAGGAGGTCCTCGCGCAAGGTGCAGCAGATGCAGCCGTTGCTCATCTCGACCATTTTTTCTTCGGTGCGCGAGAGTGCGGCACCGGCGTTCGCGGCACCGCGCTCGACCAGGGATGCGTCAATATTGACTTCACTCATGTCGTTGACGATGACCGCGACGCGCAAGCCTTCGCGGTTGGCCAGCACGTGGTTGAGCAGGGTGGTCTTGCCCGCGCCCAGAAAGCCCGAGAGAACGGTCACTGGCAGGCGGCGGTCGGTTTTCGCAGTGCTTGTAAAACCCATGGTGCTTGCCTCGTTCATTTGCCCTGGACCGCGCGGGTCATGGCCTGGGTGTTGGCCCGCATCATGGCCAGGTAGGTCGAGGCGGGTCCGCTGGCGTCGGTCAGCGCATCGGAGTACAGCGCGCCGGCCGGTTTGATGCCGGTCTCGCGGCCGATCTGCTCGATCAGGCGCGGGTCGGCAACACTCTCCACAAACAGTGCCTTGATCTGTTCCTTCTTGATCTGGCGCACCAGCTGGGCCACCCCCTTGGCGGACGCCTCGCTGTCGGTGCTCACACCCTGCGCCGCGAGGAACATCACGCCATAGGCCTTGGCGTAGTAACCGAAGGCGTCGTGCGAGGTGATGAGCTTGCGCTGCGCCGGTGGGACGACGGCCCAGGCAGCCTTGATCTCGGCGTCCAGGGCCTGGAGCTGCGTTGTGTAGGCGGCGGCGTTCTTGCGATACAGGTCGCAGCCGGCGGCGTCGGCCGCACACAGTCCTTTGGAGATGTTGCCGATGTAGGTGATCACGTTGGGCACGGCCTGCCACGCGTGTGGGTCCGTATCACCATGGTGGTGTTCCGATCGCGCAGGGTTTTTGCCGGAGTGGTGGTGCTTGTCGCCCTCGGCCCGCAGCGGCTTGATGCCCTCGCTGACCACGACGGGTTTGCCCTTGAAGCCCGCCGTCTCCAGCAGACGTTGCATCCAGCCCTCGAAACCCAGGCCATTGGCGAACACCACCTGTGCCTGGCCGACTTTGCGCGCATGTGAGGGCGCGGGCTGAAAGACATGGGCGTCGGCGCCCGGGCCGACCAGCGTGTCCACCTCCACCCGCTCGCCGCCGACCTGGCGGACCAGATCGCCCAGGATACTGAAGCTGGCGACGGCTTTGACGGGTGGCGTGATCTGGGCATGGCCCGGCGGACTGAAGGCGAGGGCACCCAGGCTGGCGATGGCAGCCAGGGTATGAAGACGGCGGTGCAGGTTCATGATGGGTGATGGGATGTGGGAAGTGGGAGAAGGGGTTTTCAGGCGCGCAGGTGGCTGCGCCGGACGCTGCGCTGGCGCAGCACTCCGCGCGGCGCAAAGACCATGGAGAGCAAATAGACCAGACCGAGGCCGAGCACGATGACCGGGCTGGTGGGCCAGTCGGCGTGGTAGGACACCAGCAGGCCGGCCACGCTGGCGAGCAGCGCGATGGTGGTGGCCGCCCCAATCAGCGGCCCGACGCGGCGCACCCAGAAGCGGGCGGCGGCTGCTGGCAGCACCATGATGCCGACCGCCATCAGCGTGCCCAGCGCGTGGAAGCCAGCCACCAGATTGATGACCAGCAGGGCCAGAAAGCCATAGTGCGCGAGCGCCCCGAGCCCGCTGACCTGGCGCAGGAAGTCGGGGTCCAGGCAGTCCAGAATCAGGGGCCGGCGGATCACCAGCAGCGTGGCCACTGTCACCCCGGTGATGCCCCACAGCAGCGCCAGCGCCGCAGTGTCCAGCGCCAGCACGGTGCCGAACAGCACATGCAGCAGGTCCACGCTGTTGCCCCGCACCGAGACGATGAGCACGCCCAGCGACAACGAGAGCAGGTAAAAGGCCGCGAGACTGGTGTCCTCGCGGATCAGCGTGTTGCGCGCCACCAGACCGGAGCCGATGGCCACCGCCAGGCCGGCAATGATGCCGCCCACCGTCATGGCGGCCAGCGACAGGCCGAACAGCAGGTAACCGATGGCCGCGCCGGGCAGGATGGCGTGTGCCATGGCGTCGCCCATCAGGCTCATGCGCCGCAGCATCAGGAACACCCCGACCGGGGCGGCACTCAGCGACAGCGCCACGCAGCCGAACAGCGCACTGCGCATGAAACCGAATTCGATGAAGGGGCCCAGAACGGCGGTATCGGGGGCGATCACACCGCCTCCAGGTCGCTGATCGCCCGGCCGGGCACGGCAGATGCGGCGGAGGGCGCCTGTTCGCAGACGCCGGCCCGTTCGTCGAAGGGCTCGCGCATGGCCAGTGCGCGAGACCAGTTCGCCTCGGTCAGCACCTCGGAGGTCGGTCCCCAGGCGATCGGCTCGCGGGCCAGCACCAGGGTGAGCGGGAAGTGCGCGCGAACCTGCTGCAGGTCGTGCAGCACCGCAATCACCGTGCGTCCCGCCGCCTGCCAGCGGTGTAACAGAGCCAGCAGATCCTCAGTGGTGCGCTGGTCGATGGCGGCGAAGGGCTCGTCCAGCAGCACGACCGGGGCGTCCTGCAGCAGCAAACGGGCAAAGCGTGCGCGCTGCAGCTGCCCGCCCGAGAGGGTGTCCAGCCCCCGCAGCGCGAAACCCGACAGGCCCACCGCTGCCAGAGCGGCGTCGCAGCGCCGGCGGTGTTCGGCGGTGAACCGTCCCAGCGCACCCACCTGCTGCCACAATCCCATGGCGACCATTTCCCACACCGTTACAGGGAAGCCGGGATCGAGCGTGCTGGTCTGTGGCAACCAGGCCGGCCGCACCGCTTCCAGCCCGCTGATCGACCCCGACAGCGGCGCCAGCTCGCCGCACAGTCCTTTGAACAGTGTGCTTTTGCCGGCACCGTTGGGCCCGACCACGGCGACCAGGGAGCCTGGCGCGATGCGCAGGTCCAGGTGGTGTACGGCGGGGTGACCGTCGTAACCCAGGGTCAGGTTCCGCACCACCAGGCAGACCGGGGATGCGGCGGCCGTTTGGGGTGTCGAGTGACGCAGGTCAGGCATGGTCGGTGTCCGGACGCACGACGGCTGCGAGCAAGCCGGTGGCCGCCAGGACCAGCGCGACACAGGCGCCGCTGGGCAGGTCCAGCCACCAGGACAGGGCCAGCGCGGCGCCACAGGAGAGCGCACCCAGCGCTACTGCGGCAAACTTGCCCAGGCCGGCACGTTGCCACAGCCCAGGGGCGATCAGCAGGGCGAATACGACGAAAAGACCGAGCGCCGGCACGGCCAGGCTGGCGACCAGCGCGAACAGGGGGTAAAAAACCCGGTTGGACGCGAGTCTGCGGCCGAGCAGCGCCACCCCTGCCGCCGCGACGCCCAGCATCGCGACCTGGGTCCATCCCGCCCACAGCACGTCAGCGGCCAGCAGGCTGGCCAGACGCTCGCGGCCGTGAGGGTCCTGCCGCGCACCCAGCAGGGCGACACAGGCGCCGGCGACATACAACAGGCCAATCAAGGCTTCACGCTGCCGGGGCCATCGATCTGACAGCCAGGCCACGGCGCCGGCACAGGCCAGCGCGCCTGCGGCAGCCGCCATTTGTGTGGTGGTCAGACCTGGGTGATCTACCAGCGCAGCCACCCAGAGCGCCGCCGCGGCAGCGGCCTGCGCCACGGCCAGGTCGATGAAGACCACGCCGCGGGCCAGCACCTGAGCGCCCAGCGGCGCCAGGGCCAGCAGACCCAGGGCCAGGGCGGCAGCCGGCGGCAGAAACCAGGCGTCAGCCAGCGTCATGGCGGTGACGATGCTGCGGCTTTCAGCAGTGCGTCCAGCATTTGGTCGAACCAGGCGGCCAATGCGTCGGGGCCGGCGTCATCCGGCGGCGACGACGGCAGAACGAGCACAGGAACCCGGTCACCCAGTTGTCCTGCCAGCCATCGCGCCGGCCGTGGGTCCTGGTAGCTGGAAACCACCACCGCCATCGGCGGCTGGCGCCGCAGGCCGTCCAGCAGCCGCTGCAGATGCCCCGGCGTGGGCGCCATGCCCGGGCGAGGCTCCAGATCGGCCGTCTGGCGAAGCCCGAGCCAGCGCCAGAGATAGCCGAAGGTGCTGTGCTGTGCCGCAATGCTCCGGCCCCGCAGCGGGCGGGCGCGGGTTTCCCAGGCGGCGATGCGCGCTTTCCACTGGCGCTCAAAGCCGACCCGCCGTTGTTCGATGGCGCTGCGCTGGTCGGGCACCGCCTGCGCGAGGCGAGCCGCCAGGGCATGGGTCACCTCCAGCAGCTTGTGCGGGTCGGTATGCAGGTGGGGGTTGCCCTCGGCATGCACGTCACCGGCCCAGGGCGTTCCGATGGCACCGGGCTGCGGGTCGATCAGTTCCACATGGTCGGCGGCCTCGAACACCTCCCGGGTGCGGGCGTTGCCGGCGCGTTGCTGCAGCATGGGCAGCCAACCCGCCTCCAGCGACGCGCCGGTGCAGACGGCCAGGTCGGCATTGCGCAGCTGCGCAATCAGAGCCGGACGCGCCTCGACATGGTGCGGATCCTGGCCCGCGTGGGTGGCGACATGGACCCGGGCCTCGGGCAACAGGGTTCGGGTCAGCGCGGCCCATTCCGGCTCGCAGGTGAACACGGTGACCGCCTGCGCCGCGCCACCGACCAGGAGGCCGAGGGCGAGCACCAGCGCGTCAGAACGCATGCGCACCATGGGCTCCGAAAGCGAGGATGTACTGCAGCTGCAGGGAACGACGCGCCGGCGCGTCCACACCCACGGCGTCGCGCTGCCCGGTCCATTGCAGCCGTAGCGTCTGCTGATGCGATGGTTTCCAGGCCACCATCAGGCTGTGCTCGCGCAGCAGCAGGTTGTGGAAATGTTCGCCGTGGGGCATGCGGCCGCGCAGCCAGTCGGACCGTGCGCCCACCTCCCAGCTGGGGTGAAAGCGCCACACGGCACTGAGCGCATTGGCTTCGTGGCGGTCCCGTCCACTGGCGAAGCGGTTCAGTCCCGTGATCCGTGCGGCCTCGAAGCCCAGGCGCACCTGCTGGTCGCGGTTGTTGCCATTGGGGGCCCACTTCCATGTGGCGTCAATCATCCAGGTCTTGCGTCCGCTCAGCTGCGCACTGTGGCTGTGGTCGTGCCCTTCCTCGGCATGTTCCGCTTCGTCCTCGACAGCGGCCTCGCGCCGGTTGTTGATGTGCGACAAGCCCAGCTGCCAGCTGTGCGAGCGGTTGAGGTCGCCACCCAGCTTGGTCGCCCAGGTGATGGCGCCGATGTGCCCCGGCGTGTTGGCCGTCTCGGTCACCAGTTTGCGCCCGCGAAATGCCTCGACCCCCACGGTCCAATACAGGGATGTTGGCGCCGTCCAGCTCAGCCGCAGCCCTTCGTCGTTCCAGTGACCGCCGAAAAACGCACGGTAGAGCAGCGGGCGGTCGGTAAAGTCATCGGCATGCGGGTGCTGGGTGTTCAGGTAGCCGACCTGCGAGGGGAAACGGCCGGCACGCAGTTGCAGACCGGCGGGCAGCGAGGTGGTCTCGATCCAGACCTCCTCGAAGCCTTTTTCCAGCTTGCCCTCATGGGTGGCCACGCTCGCCACCACGCCCGCGCGCAGGTGGGCTCCGAGCGGGCCGTGGGCGGTCAGGTCGCTGTGCCCCAGTTGCAGTCCCTTGTCGCGTGAGCCCATTGCCAGCGGCCGCGAGGTGGCGGTGGTGTCGAGAACGGCACCGAACTCCCAGCCCTTTTCGGTGGGTGCCGCTTTGCCGGCCTGCGCCAGGGCGCCTGAGGCGGCCAACAGGCCCATGGCAGTCAGAATGATGCGGTTTTTCATCGGGTGATTCCGGTCCAGGTCAGGTAGGAGGGCACAAAGCCCAGATCGCGCCGGGCAGTGACGGCCCCGGTGCTGCTGTTGATCACCACCAGTTGCCGGGCGGCCGGGTCCGTCAGGTAGATCTCGTCGCGGGCTTCGTTCGTGGCAAACGCCGGCCAGGGCGCCGCGGACGGCATGGCGGGTATCACCGCAGCCGCGCGGACCAGCGGCGCCCAGGCGCCGCCCTGGCGCTGCGTCACAACCAGCGTGCCTTGGTCGTCGAGCAGAAACACCCGCTGGCCCGTGCGGTCGAAACTCAGCGCGCGGACCACCCGTCCGGAGGACCAGCCCTGCGGCGCCCAGGCGGATGCGGCGCCACTCTGGGCGTCCAGGGCAAAGAAGCGCGTGGTGACCGGGGCCGGTGCCACGCCTTCATTGCCGTAGCCGATGAAGTGACCGGGCAGGCGCGGGTGCCCGGCCACCGTGCTGACACGCACGGCGGTGGGCACTTTCAGGTCGCTCACGGTGGCGGTGCCGGTGTGGCGCACCACCAGCATGCCATCGGTGCAGCCCGTGACGGTGAAGTCGCCGGAGCTGAAGCTGCCATGCATGCCGTTGCAGCGGGTGTCGAGGCGACGGGTTTCGGTGAATCCGCTGCCGCTGCGCTGGAACAGCGTCAGATGGGTGGGCAGGGTGTCCGGCGCGTCCGCCGCACGGTGTACGACCAGCAGCTTGTTGTCGACCGGTTCGGCCAGGCCGTGGATGGGCACGCTGAGATTGAGGCTGGCGACTTCACTGGCGCTGGCAATGGAAGCATCGGTGATCAGCCGCACGGAGGCGTTCTGCACCGGCGAAGCGGCGCTGTTGCCGTCCATGAAGATGGCCGCCTGTTTGCCGGCCTGCCGGTCAAAATGGGTCGGGCGCGGGCCAGTGATTTTCCAGGCCAGCAGCGCCGGCGCCTGGCGGTAGTCATGCAGGTGGTCGCCATGGTCTTCCTGCCAGACACCGCCGTCGACAAACTGGACCAGATCGCCGGTTCGCTGCATTGCAACGGCATAACGCCCGCCCGGGCTGGCGTAAAGCGCCGTCACGGTGCTGTCGGCCGTGACGCTGGCGGTTACTGTCCCGGTGGCGCTGTCCAGGTCATGGATACGCAGGGTCTTGCTGCCCGCCTCGGCACTGACCAGGCGACCGGCCGTTTCAATGACCGTGTGCTCGTGATCATGGTCGTCTTCTTCGGCGTCCACACCGCCGCCGCAGGCGGCCAAGGTCGCGGCAAGTAGCAGGCCCAAGCCCAGCAGGGGCAGGCGTCGGTTCGGTCGGTGATGCATGGAGGCTCCTGGAAGAGAAAATGCGGGCGCTGCGCGGCCCGGCTGCGCGATAATGCAACTGAGTTGCAGCCATTTTAATGCAACTTGGTTGCGTTATTGTCGAGCGCGCTCGTGTTGCTGGTCTGGACCCTGATCGATGAACCCACAAGCGATTCCTGTAGCCCCGGCGCAGGTCGATGAGCGACTGCAGGCTCATGGCCTGCGGCGCACGGCAGCTGCCCGCCAGGTGCTCGGCTGGTTCCTGGCCCACCCCGACACGGCCTTTACCCATGCCGACCTGCAGGCTCACCTTTCGGCGGAAGATGGCGTCACGCTCGATCGGGTTACCCTGTATCGGCTGGTCGATCGTCTGACCCTGGCGGGCCTGCTGCTGTGCCGGGTCGACGCCCGCCGGGTGCGACGTTTCCAGGCCATGCCTGACAGCGTGCTGGCGGCGCCCCATTTCGAATGCCACAGTTGCCACCGGGACCGCCCGCTGACCGAGGCGCTGCGCCGCGAGAGCGAAGCGCTGGAGCAGGCCGCCCGTTCGGCGGTGGACACGCTGCAGCAGCAGGGCTACCAGGGCGTGAGCGTCGAACTGGCAGTGCGCGGCGTTTGCGCCGATTGCGCCAGCCCGCCGCCCGAGCGCTGAGCCCATGATCACCACGCGCGGCCTGGTCTACCGCTACCCCGGCGGGGCGGCGCCGATCCGGTTTGCCGACATCACGGTTCCACAAGGCGGTGTGCTGCGGGTCCAGGGGCGCTCGGGCAGTGGCAAAAGCACCTGGCTGGCCCTGGTGGCCGGTCTGCTCGCGGCTCACGGGGGAGCCTTGACGGTCGCCGGCACGGAGCTGCACCGGCTGGACGGTCGTGCCCGGGATGCCTGGCGCGCTGCGACAGTGGGCTGGTTGCCGCAGCGCCTGGCGCTCAGCGCGCCCCTGTCGGTGCGGCGCAACCTGGAGCTGGTCTTCTTTGCCGCCGGACTGCCGGTGGACAGCGCGGCCATAACGCGCACCCTGGCCGCGCTGGATGTCGGCGATCTGGCCGAGCGCCGGCCGGGCCAGCTGTCGGGCGGACAGGCGCAGCGGGTGGCCCTGGCCCGCGCCCTGCTGCGCCGGCCCCGTGTCATCCTGGCCGACGAACCCACTGCCAGTCTGGATGATGCCGCCTGCGCGGCGGCGCTGGCCTTGCTGCGGGACTGCGCGGCGGACGCCGGGGCAACGCTGGTGGTCGCCACCCACGACCGGCGGGTGGCCGAGGCGCTGCCCCAGGCTGCGGTGCTGGAGATTTCCAGCGAAATTGGGCAATACCCAGCGTAAAAAGGTCGCTTTACGCTATGAATACTGTAGTCATCGCCTGGCGCTACCTGTGGTCGCGCCCGCTCAGCACGGTGCTCAACCTGTTTTTGCTCGGCCTGGGCCTGGCCTCGATGACCTTTGTGCTGCTGATGAACGAGCGCCTGCAGCGCGCCTTTGATCGCGACCTGGCCGGCATCGACGTGGTGATTGGAGCCAAGGGCAGCCCGCTGCAGCTCATCCTGGCGGGGGTGTTCCATATCGACGTGCCCCCCGGCAACATTCCGCTGGCCGAAGTGCGCAAACTCCAGGCGCATCCCCAGGTCGCGCAGCTCATTCCGCTCAGCCTGGGCGACAACTTCCGGGGCTTTCGAATCGTGGGTACCACGGCCGACTATGTGCAGCACTACCAGGCCCGCCTGGGCGTGGGCGCGTTGTGGTCTGCGCCCTTGCAGGCGGTGGCGGGCGCCCAGGTGGCCGATCGCACCGGTCTGCGCCCGGGGGACCGGTTCGTCGGCAGCCATGGCCTGGGCGGCGGCGGGCATGCCCATGAACAGGCGCCCTATGTGCTGACCGGCGTGCTGGCGCCCTGCGGCTGCGTGCTCGACCGCCTGATTCTGACGTCGACCGAATCGGTCTGGCAGGTGCATGAAGAAATGCACGCCGGCACCGATGGTCTGGATGCCGCCGACCGCGAAGCACTGGCAGCCGACCGCGAGGTGACCATTGCGCTGATCCGTTACAACACGCCGCTGGCTGCGGTGACCTTTCCCCGCCGGGTCAATGCCGACACCACGATGCAGGCCGCGGCCCCGGCGGTCGAAATCACCCGGCTGCTGGGGCTGCTGGGTGTCGGCGCGCGGGTGCTGGAAGGGGTCGGGCTGGTGCTGCTGCTGACCGCGGGCCTGGGGGTGTTCATGGCCCTGTGGAGTGCCATCCGCGAACGCCGGTCGGACCTGGCGCTGCTGCGCATGTTGGGCGCACCACCGGGGCGGCTGGTCGCCTTGCTGCTGGCCGAGGCGCTGTGGCTGGCCGTGCTGGCCACGGTGGCCGGCATCGCTGCAGGACAGGCGCTGGCGACCTTGGTAGGCTACGCCCTGCAGGCCGAGCGCTCGATCACCCTGGCGGCGGGTCTGTGGCCGCCGCAACTGGCTGCCGTGCCGGCGCTGGCGCTGCTGGTGGCGGTTCTGGCGGCCTTGTTGCCGGCCTGGAGTGTGTATCGGGCCGATGTGGCCCTGCTGTCTGATGAAAGGTAAAAAATGGCTCCGAAATGGTTGATAGCCAGCATTTTTCTGTCGGTTTTTGCTATGAATGCCGTAGCGCAACACTCCGACAAGGAACGCAAGGAAGACATTGCCCGCCACCGGGCGATGGCAGCCGCCCATGAGGCGGCTTCCAAATGCCTGGAATCCGGCAAGAAGGAAGATGTCTGTTTTGCCGAACTGCAAGCGGCGTGCAAAGGCCTGGCGATCGGCAAGTACTGCGGCATGAAACATGCCCACTGATCGCCGCCGCCGCGGGATGCTCGTCGGCCTGATGGCCCTCGCGGGCGGGGTCGGCGCCAGCCGGGCCCAGGTGGTGCTCAGCTCGCCGATCCCCGGGGTCCAGCCCGCGCCCCGGGGTGCGAACGCGTCGGTCGGGGGGGGCGCCGGGCCGGCCGGTGCCGTACCGGCGGGCACGGGAGCGGGCGTCCACAGCCCCAACAGTCCGTTTGCGCCGCTCGTTGAACGGGGCGACGTGGTGCCCTGGTCGATACTCACCCAGGTGCGCACGCGGGTGGAAAACAAGCGTATCGTGCCGGTGTTCGAGGCGGCCCAGACCGGGCTGAACCAGAAGACCCAGCGCATCCAGGGCTTCATGTTGCCGCTGGAGCCGGGGGAGCGGGTGCGCCACTTTCTGCTCAGCTCGGTGCCGCTGACCTGCAGTTTCTGCACCCCCGGCGGGCCGGAAAGCATGGTCGAGGTGCGCGCGCGCACAGCCATCAAGGCAACCCTGGATGTGCTGGTGGTCGAGGGCAAATTCGCGGTGCTGAAGGACGATCCCTATGGCCTGTACTACCGCATCACCGACGCGGTCGCGGTGAAGTAGGGTAAACCAGCCCCCCGCCGCGCTGGTCCCGGCGTCGGCGCTTGTTACCATTTGTGCATGACCCAGCCCGCCATTTCCGGTTCCGATTGGCCGCAGGCCCTGCGTGAGGCCGTGGCAGAGGCTGCCGGCCCGCTGATGGAGCGGCTCGTCGATCGCGCCCGCCTGGCGCTGGCGCACGATGCCGCCACCATCCACCTGCGTCTGGGCCGGGGCGCCACCGACCTGGACCCCGCCGCCTTTATGGTCCGGCAAACCGCCGAACTGGCGGCCGCGTTCACCCAGGCGCTGGGGGACCATCTGGCTGAGGGCCCGACATCGCGCCCCGTCCCGCTCGACCTGCAATCGCTGGAACTGATGACCGAAGACCAGGTGCTGGAGACCGTGGAGCGGGTGCGCGCCCGCCACCGCATGGAAGCCGAAACCGATCTGGCCATGACCCGCCTGACGTCGCTGGTCGCCGGGCTGCGGGGGCGGCGGATCGCGCGCGCGAAAGACAACCCCTTGCCCTCCGAGGTCTGGGTGGATGCCATCGCGACTGCGGCCCACCGGGTCAACGTGCCATTCGATCTGCGGGCGCTGTGGGTGCGCCATCTGGGCAATGCCCTGGTCGAAGAACTGCCCGCGACCATCGACCGGCTGTGTGGCCTGCTGAGCGCGCTCGGAACCCAGCCCGCGCCGTGGGCGCGCGACGGCGAGTCCGATTCCGTGCCACCGCCTTCCGCGGCGCCGGCCCCGGCCGACACCTTGGTCCAGGCCGGATCAGCCGGTTCGGCAGAGGGCCTCGACCTGCTGGCGCTGTGGCGTCTGATTTCCCGCCGTGCCCGCCACCACGGTGCCGGCGGCGCCGTCGCCTCGGCGCCGGCGCCCCTGCGCGGCGGGGATACCACCATACCGTCGGTGCTGGTAACGCTGATGGACATGGGCGGCGCCCCGGAGGTGATCGAACGCATCCAGTTGCAGCAGGAACTGGCGCCGCCCCCGGCCGGTGACGATCCGCTGGCTCTGCGGGCCGCGGCCACAGCCGCGCTCAGCCAGGAGGTGGTCCGCCTGGTGTTGCTGCGTCTGTGTGAGGACCCGCAGGTGCTGCCGTCGATGCGGGCGGTGCTGATGGACCTGGAGCCGGCGCTGCAGCGCATTGCCCTCAACGACCCGCGCTTTTTCTGGGACACCGGCCACCCGGCGCGGGCGCTGATGCAGGCCATGTTGCGGCGCAGCGGCGCCTGGGCCGACGAGGCGGGCACCGGATATGGCGAGTTTCTGCATGAGTTGCGCGATGCCGTCCAGGCCCTGCGCGAGTTGCCCATGCTCAATGCGGAGCCCTTCGAGTTCACCCTGGCGATGCTGGAACAGAGCTGGGAGCGCGAAAGCAACCGTGAGCAACAGCGCCAGTCACAGGCCCGGCGGGCGTTGCGCTGGGCGGCGCGACGCAATGCCCACGCCGCCGAAATCGCGGCGGATTTTCGCAGCCGGCCCGATCTGGCGTCGGCGCCCCGGTTTGTGCGACGTTTTTTGCTCGGCCCCTGGGCTCAGGTGGTCGCCACCGAACGCCTGAAGGACGAAACCGAATCCGGAACCGGCGACCCGCAAACCCGGCTGTCCCTGGTCGATGACCTGCTGTGGAGCGTTCAGGCCCGGCTGGTCCACAACCACCGCAGCCGCCTGGCGCACAAAGTGCCCGGGCTTTTGCAGGGCCTGCGCGAAGGCCTGGGTGGCCTGGCGCTCGATGACACTGAAATCCGCGCTTTCTTCAATGAACTGGCCGACCTGCACCAGCGCCTGATGCGCGGTGAACTGCCCCCGGAGGCGCTGCCCGACGCGGCCGTGCCCGGGCTGGAAGTGGTCGAACTGGACTCGGACTTCTGGATGGCACCGGCCGAAGCGCGAGACTCGGGCTTCATCGCGGACACCCAGCCCGCCGCTGAAACCCTGCCCGACACCCAACCGTCGGCGGGCGACCGGGCCGCGCTTGGCGAGCCGGCGCTGCCGCCGCGCCTGCCCGACCTGCGGCTGGGCAGCTGGTGGGATCTGGTGATCGATTCGGTCAGTCATCGCTGGCGTCTGGACTGGGTCGGCCCCGGTGCCAAGGTGTTCCTGTTTGCCGACGCAGCGGGGCAGACCCACGCGCTGTCACGCCTGAGTGTGGAGCGACTGGCCGTGGCCAACGCCATTGTTGCAGTGGCCGCGGCGCCGTCGGTCACCGGTGCCTTTGACGCCGTGGCCCGGGCCGCGTTGCAGGCCAGTGCCCGGCGCGACGAGCCACCGCCGATGTGACGGCCAAGCCCCACCGCCGGTGCCGTGTTCTTGTCCCGGCGTGAGGCCTCCTGCGGCAGAGCGCCGGCCCCGGCCGCTAAGATCGCGCCCCCATGTCGCTTGACCATCCCGTTGTTTCCGCCCTGCTGCCCGTGGTGCTGCTGATCGCCATCGGCTGGGTTGCCGGGCGGGCGCGGCTGGTGCGCGGCGAGGGGGTGCGCGACCTGTCCAATCTGGTGTTCCTGGTGCTGACCCAGGCGCTGCTGTTTCGCACCATGAGCGCCGTGCACATCGAGCGGATCGACTTCGGCTCGGTGGCCCTGTACTACGCGGTGGCGGCGGCGCTGTTCATCGTCACGCTGCTGGCGCAGGGCCTGCACGCGCGATCAGCCGTGGTGGCGCTGGCGGCGATCTTCAGCAACACGCTCATGATCGGTGTTCCGCTGGTTGGCCTGGCCTACGGGGAAGCGGGCCTGGTGCAGTTGTTCACGCTGATCTCGCTGCACGCGCTGGTGCTGCTGACCTTTGCGACCGTGGTGCTGGAGCTGCTGGTGGCCCGCGAAGACGCCCGTGCCGGCACGGCCGCCCCGCGCCACCTGCTGGCCACCGTAGGCCAGGCGGTGAAAAACGCTGTCCTGCATCCGGTGCCCTTGCCGATTCTGGCGGGCCTGGCCTATGCCCAGACCGGCCTGGGCCTGCACCCGGTGGTGGACCGCCCGCTCAAGCTGCTGGGGGACGCTTTCGGCCCGGTGGCGCTGGTGCTGGTGGGGGTGACGCTGTCGCAGACGGCCATCGGCGCCCATCTGCGCGGGGCGCTGGTGATCTCTGCCTTGAAAACTGTGCTGCACCCGCTGCTGATGGCCGCCGCCGGCTGGACGCTGGGTCTGCGGGGCCTGCCGCTGGCGGTGATGGTGGTCGCCGCCGCACTGCCGGTGGGCGCCAATGTGTTCCTGTTTTCGCAGCGCTACCGCCAGGCCGAGGAACTGGTCACCGCCAGCGTGGCTGTCTCCACCGTGTTCGCCATCGCCAGCGTCACCGTGGTGATGGCCTGGCTGCCGCGCCTGACGGGCTGAGCGGCCGCGCAGCGGCCGTGGGCGCCGTTTTGTGCCGAAACCGGGTCAAGCCCAGCGTATAAAGGTCGTCTGTTGCTCCTGAAATAGGAGTGATTTTCACGGCGCCAGCCGCTCGCGCACCCAGGTTTCGCCGTCGAGCCGGTAGCGCAGCCGGTCATGTAGGCGGCTTTTGCGGCCTTGCCAGAATTCCCAGCGGTCCGGCACCAGACGGTAGCCGCCCCAGTGCGGCGGGCGCGGGGGCTGCAGCAGGAATTTCGCGCCATATTTCGCGGCCTGGGTCACCAGTACCGTGCGGTCGGGGATGACCTGGCTTTGCGGGCTGGCCCAGGCGCCGATGCGGCTGTCCAGCGGGCGGCTGGCGAAATAGGCGTCGCTCTCGTCGTCGCTGACCTTCTCGACCAGGCCTTCGATGCGCACCACCCGCTCCAGCTCCACCCAGTGGAACTGCAACGCGGCATACGGGTTGCCGGCCAGTTCCTGCCCCTTGCGGCTGCCGTAGTTGGTGTACCAGACGATGCCGCGTGCGTCGTAGCCCTTGATCAGCACCACCCGGGTGCTGGGGCGCAGGTCGCTGGCGACGGTGGCCACCGTCATGGCGTTGGGTTCGGGCAGTTCTGAGCGCAGCGCCTCCTGAAACCATTGGTCAAACTGCGCCAGCGGGCCGGCGTGGGAGTGGGCCTCGCTGAGCTCGGCTTTTTCGTAACTTTTGCGGATATCGGCGATGTTCATCGGCCCAGTATAGGAAAGCCGGCGTGCCGGTGCCTGATGCGCGTCAGTCCGCAGGCGCGTGGGCCAGCATGCGCGCCAGCGCGCGGTCGCGGATGCCATGGGCGCGCAGGCAATCGTCGGTTCGGCGGGCGTAGTCCAGCGTGCTGCCGTATCGGCCGCTGGCGTGGCGCAGGATGTGGCGCACCTGGTCAGCGGGCAGCTCCCCGGTAAAGCTGGGGCTGCGGCGTGACAGGGTGAAGGCCAGCGCGGCAACCGGTCCGTGGGGTGTGGCGCAGGGCAGCCAGCGCGGGTCGTACACGCCAGTGGGCATTTCGCGCTCCCAGAGTGCCTGCAGCACGGCATCGGCCTCGCGGTGGGGCACCCGGTAGACCACCCCCCGGCAGCTGCCGCCGGCGAGCAGCGCAAACACCAGGCCAGGCTCGGCGGGGGTGCCGCGGTTGATGCGGCTCCACATCTTCAGTGCCCGGTGCCAGCCGTGCACCCGGGTGGGATGCGATTCGGTGGTCGGGAACTCGGGCCGCCAGATCAGCGAGGCGTAGCCGAACACCCACAGGTCGGCCGCCGGGCCGCCCGCCGCGCGTTGCTGGCGCCACTGCCGGCGGACAAGCTCCAGCAAGGGCGCTGGATCGCGCAGCGGGCGGGGCCTGTCAGCTTCTGTCATGACCGCACTTTACAATCGCGCCAGTTTTAATACGGAGTGACACATGTTTTCTCAGGAAGATGATGGACAGGGCGTTGCCCTGGGTGTGGTGTTCGGCATCATTGCGCTGGTGATCGCGCTGGTGATTGGCCTGGCCATCCACAAGACGGGCAACAAGGCGCCCGCCAAGCCGGCCGCCGTGGTGGCTGCCCCGGCCGCGGCCGATGCCGCCAGCGTGAAGGTGGAAAACGGCGTCGTCAAGTTCTACTTCGCCTCCGGCAAGGCCGAGGTGGCCGCCGGCGCAGCCGATGCGCTGGCCGATGTGGTCAAGGGTGTCGCGGCCGGCAAGAAGGCCGTTGTCAGTGGCTTCCATGACAGCACGGGCGACCCCGCCCGCAACGCCGAACTGGCCAAGGAGCGCGCCCTGGCCGTCCGTGCGGCGCTCCAGGCGCTGGGGGTGGGCGAAGACAAGGTGGAACTCAAGAAGCCCGAAGAAATGCAAGCTTCCGGTCCCAACGCCGAAGCGCGTCGCGTGGAAGTGACGCTGCAGTAAACACGGCGCCCTTCCCACACCGAAAGCCCGGCTTGCCGGGCTTTTTTTATCGTTTTTCGTTCGTACCCAGCGTGAAAAGGTCGTTTTTTGCTATGGAAAACGTATCGAAACGGGGCCTTGAGACGCCGGAAGACGTGCTTTCGCGGTGTCGCCTCAGCCCGGACCGCCGCCCGCACCAGGCCCGGCCCGCTGGATCAGCTCGATCTTGTAGCCGTCCGGGTCGGTGACGAAGGCGATGACGGTGGTGCCGCCTTTCACCGGGCCGGCTTCGCGGGTGATGTTGCCGCCGGCGGCGCGGATGGTCTCCACGGCGGCATAGGCGTCGGGCACGCCGAGGGCGATGTGGCCGTAGGCGGTGCCCAGTTCGTACTGCTCGACGCCCCAGTTCCAGGTCAGCTCGATCTCGGCCTGGCCGGGGTTGCCACCGTCAAAACCCAGGAACGCCAGCGAATATTTGTATTCCGGGTTCTCGGAGGTGCGCAGCAGCGTCATGCCCAGCACCTGGGTGTAGAAGTCGATGGAGCGCTGCAGGTTGCCCACGCGCAGCATGGTGTGGAGAAATCGCATGGGGGTGTCCTTGGGGTCGAGCGGGAAGGGCGCCGATTATGCGGTGGCGCCGTGGGCGGGCGGGTGGCGCAGGTCAAACACCAGGCAGGTGGTGGTGGCATGGGCGTAGAGCGTGCCGTCCGGCCCCACCAGGCGGGCGTCGGCCGTGGCCAGCTGGCGCCCGCAATGGATCACGCGGCCTTCGGCCCGTACCCGCTGAACCTTGGGCAGCAGCGCACGCACGATGTTCACGCTCAGCTCGGCCGTGGTGTAGGCGCGGCCGGCCGGCATCATCGTGTGCACGGCGCAGCCCAGGGCCGAATCGAGCAGCGTGGCAAACCAGCCGCCATGCACGGTCCCCATGGGATTCAGGTGCGCCGCGCCGGGAGTGCCCTGGAAGATGGCCTGCCCTTTTTCGGCATGCACCAGCAGAAAGTCCAGCGTGGCGCCGATGGTGGGGTAGGGGATCTGGCCCGCGAGCATGGCCTGCATCACCTGCAGCCCGGACTTGCCGCTGATCTGCTCCGGACTGGCTACCCCCGGACCCGCCCCGTTGCGCAGGCGTTCACGGATGGATGCCTCCTCGGCCAGCCAGGTGTCGAGGTGGTTGTGGGGGGTATGGCTCACGGTAGTCCTTTCGAAAATACTTGCATCTGCAACAATTGTATATACACTAAACGAAATGGAAGACGCCGTCAAACCGCAGGGTTGCACCAACCTGAAGCTGCGCCAGCTGATGCGCCGCGTGGCGCAGCACTATGACGCGGAGGTCGGCAAGACCGGGCTGAAGGGCACGCAGTACTCGCTGCTGTCGCACGTGGTCAAGCTGGGGCCGATCCGCCCCGTGGACCTGGCGGCTGCGCTGGCGCTGACGCCGTCGACCCTGTCGCGCAACCTGCAGCCGCTGCTGGCCGCTGGCTGGGTGGCCCTGCTGCCGGGCGATGACGCCCGCAGCCGGCGGGTCGTGGCCACGGACGCTGGCCAGGCCAAACGGGTGGAGGCGCAGCGGCACTGGCGGGTGGCGCAGCTGGCCCTGAACGCACAGTTGGGGCCGGCCCGGGTGGTGCAATTGCATGCGCTGCTGGATGAGTCGTTGGCCTTGCTGGCCCCGGAGGCTGAAGTAGCCGAGGCCAAGGGCGCAAGGCTGCCCCCCGATGGAACGACTGAGGCGGCTCGCCGCGGCGAAAAATAGCACTTTCGGTCGCCTTGACAGAGCGCGGGTGGCGGGAGGACCATGCTCCCCATGCAAGTTGCCGCTTCCGCCCGGAGATCCCGGCGGGCCATCGGGCCCGGCAAGGCGGCGTCGCCTTGGCTGGCGGTGGAATCGGCACCGGCGCATTGGCTGGGAACCACCCATCTTCTGGATCTGGACGACACCCGGCTGCGCCTGCGGGTGCACTCGCTGGTGCAGCATCACCCTGGCGCGCGGTCCGCGGCGATGGCCCTGCTGGCGTTTGTGCGGGCCATTCCGTTCGAGCTTGCACCGCGATACGGCCTGCGCAGCGCGCGCCGGGTTCTGGACGCGCATCGCGCCGCCTGGTTTGAGAAAAGCACCCTGCTGATTGCCATGCTGCGGGTGGCCGGCATTCCCGCGCGGATGCGGGTCGTCTCGGTGCCGGGCGACATTCTGCGGGGGCTGGTTCAGACGCACCGCCCGTTTTTCCATCCGCTGGTGGAGCTGTGGGTCGACGGTCGCTGGGTGCGCACCGACACCCATATCTACGATCCGCCCATGCTGGCGGCCGCCCGCCGGGCTTTGATGGCGCATGGCTGGTCACGGGGCTTTGGCATCCACCGCAACGGCCAGGTTCAATGTGACCTGCGCGAGGACGCCTATGTCGCGCTGGCGCTGGACCATGCCGGGGGCATGCCGCTGTTCGACCACGGCGTCTATAACGACGTCTCCGAGTTTCTGGCCCACTACCGCGAGCAGTCGGCCGCGCGCTGGGCGCATGACCTGGGCCATTTTCGGCTGCTGCGCGGCCGCCTGCGCCGGGCTTACGCCGCCTTGCGGACACCGCCCGGCAAGACCGAAGCCCGCAGTCAGACCGGCACGGTGTAGTTCAATGCCATCCGCCCGCCGTCGACGGTAAGGATTTCGCCGGTGATGTAGCTGGCGGCGTCACTGGCCAGGAAAGCGACCACATCGGCGATCTCCGACGGTTCACCCAGCCGTTTCATCGGCGTGCGCATCAGGATCTTCTGGCGGGCCTCGTCACTGGTCAGTACCGCGCGGGCAGCCAGTTCGGTCGCGATGGTGCCCGGGGCCACGGCGTTGACGCGGATGCCCTGGTCGGCCAGGGCCAGAGCCATCACACGCGTGAGCTGGTTGATGCCCCCCTTGCTGACGTTGTAGCTGGCAATCGTGGGGATGGCCATCACGCCGTTGACCGAGCTCATGTTCACGATCGCGCCGCGCACGCCGCCGGCGGTCATGGCGCGGGCCACGGCCTGACCCATCAGGAAGCTGCCTTTGACGTTGACGCGGATCACGGCGTCAAAGTCGTCTTCGGTGACTTCCAGGAACGGCGCGGCACGAAAGATCCCGGCGTTGTTGACCAGCACGTCGATTCGGCCATGTGCCGCCAGCGTCTGCGCCACCAGGGCATCGACATGGGCTTTCGCGCCCACGTCGGTGTGGACATAGGTGGCGCCCAGCTCCGCGGCCAGCGCCTGCCCGGGCACGTCGGCCAGGTCGGCGATCACCACGCGGGCGCCCTCACAAGCGAAGCGGCGGGCACAGGCCTCGCCGATCCCCTGGGCGCCCCCGGTGACGATGACAACACGGCCGCTCAGGCCGAAGGAAATGGGGGCAGTCGGTGCGTTCATGGCTGCATGCTAGCAGTGGCAGGCGCCGGCACACCACGCCGGCGGCCCGAAAACACCTTCGGCACGCGAAAACATGACGTTTTCGGCCAATACCCCGCGTAATATGGTCATTGTTTGCTAGGAAAGATGAACCGCGTATCGCCTCCCGCACTGTGCGATCATCCCGACTTCACCTGTCACCGGAGGCTTGCCGTGCCCGTTTTCCCGAAAGTTGTGCTGTTCACCGATGCCGATGGCCGAGCCCGATTCCGGGAGGAGGCGCTCAGCCTTGCCGAGGGCAGCGAGGCGGCCCGCCTGTCACCCCTGTTGCCGGCCAGCGGCCTGCAATTGCGCCAGAGCCCGGTGGGCTTTCGCAGCAGCTTTCACTGTACGACCACGCCGCAGTGGCTGTTTGTCTTGCGTGGACGGATGGAAATCGGGCTGCAGGATGGGTCCTCGCGGGTGTTCGGACCGGGTGAACACTTCTATTCAGCAGACACCCTGCCCGAAGGGGCCATCTTCGACCCCGCCATCCACGGGCACTGGAGCCGTCAGGTCGGCGACGAGCCGTTGGTGACGGCCTTCGTGCGGGGCTGAGGGCGCCGTTCTTCCCCCGCCAGTGGCCGGTTCGGTCACCCGCCGTGAAGCTGCCTGATCCCCGGACCTAGTCGCCGCCCAGGCGCAGCCGGTCCGGCTGGCGCCGCTCGATGGCGTATTTCAGCAGGGCCGCCACACGGTAGGGGCCATGGGCGAATTTGCTGTACGGCAGGGTGAGGAACAGCGCGAGCACGCAGCCCAGGTGGATGGCGAGCCAGGCGGTCTGTCCGGTCTGCCCGCGCGCCAGCCACAGCGCCAGTCCGGTGGCGCCACACAGCCACAGCAGGGCAGCGAACCCCAGATCCATGCCCGCCTGCGCCGGGTCGCCATGGGCGCGGTTTCGGCGCAGACGCAGCGCCATCAGTGCTGCGGGCCCCGCCACCAAGGCGATGCCGCCGGTCACGCCCAGCAGCTTGGGCAGGCTGGGCAGGTCGTAGGGCGCTGGCCAGCCTGCCAGATAGTGGTACAGGGTGGCCACCGAGGTCGCGGCGAAGCACAGCAGAAAGCCCCCCGCCGTCAGGTGGTGGGCGCGGCGCCGGGCGTGTGTCCAGCGATCATCCTCGTTGTGGCAGCCTTCGCCGTGACCGCCGTCCAGGTAGGTCAGGGCCAGCGCGTCGCGCCCGGCTTCGCGCGCGGCCGCCGCGCGATCTTCACCCTCGCCTGCGGGAGCCTGGGCGCGCCAGAAGCGCGTCAGCCCCACGCCCAGTGCCAGCAGGGCGAAACCGAACACCGGACCGAAAACCGCCACCATCCAGCCGTGCGGGAAAACGGCGTAGAAATCGCCGCCGGGCGGCACCGCCGCCAGCGAGCCGCCGCGGGCGAGGGCAGCCACCAGCATCAGCGCCAGGGCGAGCGCCAGCGCCAGCGAGAGTGCCAGCCCATTGCGCGCGTACAGCGCGCCCAGCGGTCGCGGCCAGGCGTATTGGCGGTAGGTCTCCAGGCGCACCTTCGCCAGGGCCTGGGGCAGGTTGACCGCAAATTCGTGCGGGGGCGCGTACTGGCAGGCGTGCAGGCAGGCGCCGCAGTTGTGGCAGAGGTTGGCGAGGAAGGGGATGTCGGCCTTGCCAAATTCGAGCCGGCGCGTCA
>ERZ761602.1613-NODE-1613-length-39922-cov-4.770035_pt1 | contig 39922 bp, 21 predicted proteins | sample MGYA00512165_ERZ761602 | MGnify/ENA primary metagenome ERZ761602 (study PRJEB28899, sample SAMN02445085) | bioreactor sludge metagenome | biome: EBPR sludge; isolation source: Thorneside wastewater treatment plant | place: Australia: Brisbane, Thorneside...
GGGGCGAGCCGCACCGCCGCCTCGAACCGCTCCACGGCCTCGTCGAGCCGGCCCTGGCGCGCGAGAGCGACGCCGAAGTTGAGCTGCGCCTCGGCCGAGCGCGGGGCGGCGGCCGCGCCCCGTTCGAGCTGGCGCAGGGCCTCCGCGTGGCGGCCGAGCTGGGTCAGGGCGGCCGCGTACTGCGCGGCCGCCGCCGGCAGGGCAGGCGCGAGGGCCAGCGCGCGTTCGAAGTGCGGCACCGCCTCCTCCCCGCGGCCCTGGAGCGCCAGCGTCCGGCCCAGGTTCGCGTGCGCCTCCGCCCGCTGCGGCTGCAGGCGGATCGCCTCGTGGTGCCGGGCGAGCGCCGCGTCGAAACGGCCGAGTTCGCGCAACGCGCCCGCCAGGTTGTCGACCGTGGCGGCGTCGCGCGGCCGGCAGCGCAGCGCGCGCTCGAACAACGGCAGGGCCTCCGCGGCCCGGCCGGATTGCGCCAGTTCCGCGCCCAGGTTGTTCAGCGCGCCGGCGTGGTCCGGGTTCAGCTCGAGCGCGCGCTCGTACTGGCGGATCGCCTCCGCGGGGCGCCCGAGCAGCCGCAGCGCATGGCCATGATTGCTCAGCGCGTCGGGAAACGCGGGCTTGAGCACGAGCGCCTTCTCGAACGGCTCGAGCGCCTCGTCAGGCCGGCCGGCGAGCGTGAGCACGTTGCCGAGATCGTTCCACCCGTAGGGATCGGACGGACGAATCGCCAGCGCCCGCCGGAAGGTGGCGATCGCGTCGTCGTATCGCCCTGCCTGGGCGTAGGTGTCGCCGAGGTTGAGCCAGGCCATCACGGCGCCCGGATTGTGCGCGAGCGTATCGCGCCAGAGCGCCTCGTTGCTGAGGTAAACGCGGGACTGGCGCGCGGTCATGATCGCGAGCGATGCGAGCAGGATCGCCCCGGCGGCGCGAGCGTGCCGTCCGGCCAGCCGGGCCAGCCCCGCACCCGCCAGCGCCGCCGGTCCCATCGCGGCCAGATACTGGAAATGGTCCCCCACGAAGGAATATCGGAAGAAGTAGACGTTGAAGAAGCCGAGGACGGGAAACAGCAGCGCGACGAAGAAAAGGCCCGCAAGCGCATCCGCCCGCAGCCGCCCGTCGCGGCAGCGCCAAAGCAGCGCACCGAGCCCCGCCGCCACCCCGAGCGCGGCCGCGAAGGCCAGGGGACGGACCGCGATCTCCCAACGGGGATAGATGAACATCAGCGGCTCGGGCCAGGCCAGCTTGCCCAGGTAGAACCACACGACCCGGCCGGCGATCGCGATACGTTCCGGCAGGGTCTGGGACCACTCAGGACCGATGGCGCCGGAGTTGAACTTCTGCTCCCAGATCGTCCAGCCGGCGGCGAGGCCGGACAGCGCGAAAAACGGCACCAGCCGCGCCGCGTCGCGCCAGGCCGGCCGGCCCCGCAGCCACCACGCGCCCAGCCCCAGTGCGACCGGCAGCATCACGGTCGAGGGTTTGCTGAGGATCGCGAGCGCCGCGGCCGCGAGGGCGAGCCCGTACCAGTGGCCCGCGCGCGAGCCGCCCCCGTCGGCCTCCACCCAGCGCAGCCAGGCCCACGCCGACAGCAGGAAGAAGACGGCCGATTGCGTGTTCTTGAGCTCGCAGATCCACGCCACCGACTCCACCTGGACCGGATGCAGGGCCCAGATCGCCGCTCCCAGCCAGGCTCCCGGTGCGCGCAAACGCAACAGCACCCGCCACAGCAGCACCGCCGCCACGACGTGGCACGCGAGCGTGACGATGCGGTAGCCGAGCGGCTCCAGTCCCCACAGCGCGTGCTGGACCCAGAAATTCGTCAGGACGAGCGGAAAGTAATTCGCGCGCGCCGAGGTCCAGATCTCCTGCAGGCCCAGCGGGCCGACGATCGTCGGATTCGCCGTGATGTGCAGGTCGTCGTCCCACAGGAAACCGCCGCCCAGCGACGGCACGTAAGCACCGGCGACGGCGGCCGCCAGCAGGAGCGCGGGCAACCAGGGAAAGCGCCGGAAGGACGACGAAAACACGCGGCAGCGTCGACCGGCGCGACGGCGAATTCAAGTGGGGAACGGCGCGGCGCTCAGGGAGGGGGCGAAGGCGTCGGCGTCCGCCCCCGGGGGCGGAATGCGGACGAGGACGTCCGCGCTCCCGGCGAAGACTTGCGCTGCGGGCGGCGTTCGCCGGGCTCAGAACTGGCCGCGCACGCCGAAGACCCAGTTGGCGCCGTACTCCTGCATCACGCGCAGGGACGGATTCACGCCCTCGGCCACGCCCGGAGGAGACTCGAGCCAGCGGACCGGCTTGCCTGTGATATTGCGGCCCTGGACGTACACCGAATAGCGCGGCGAGAACCGGTAGGAGGCGGACAGGTCGAACTGCGTGAGCTCGCGCTTGTACCGGCCGTAGATGCCGTCGGGCGAATCATCCCGCCACACCATGCCGATTGTGCCGTTGAAGCGCCGGAAGGCGTAGCCCAGGCGCGAGGTGAGCCGGTGCGGCGCGAGGTTGTTGCGGCGCTGGCTGGCGTAGGACCGGGTGTACGCGACATTCACGTTGATGCCCCGCAGGTACTCGCTCGGGATGAAGCCGAGCGTCTGCTGGTACGAGAGCTCGAGATTGCGGAAGCGCCGCGCCTCCGCGCTGATCCGGGTCGTGCGAAAGATGTACGCCGAGAACTCCTCGTCATCGACGCCGAATTCGTCGGCCGAGAAATCGAACGTCTCGCGCAGATTGCGGATTTGGTTTTGAGAAACGGACACGGAAAGCTGCCCGGGCGAGCGCCCGCCGAAGTAGTAGGCGAGCCGCGACTGGAAGTTCTTCGAGTGCTCGGGCGGCAGGTTGGGGTTCGGCGCGGAGACGCGCTGATTCACCTCATCGACCACCCAGAGGCCGGTGAGGCTGTCGATCGGCGGCCGCGAGATCGCGCGATTGAAGCCCGCCTGGAACTCGAAATTCCGCAGGATCTGGTACTTCAGCAGAATCGAGGGGAAGTAGTTGTGGTACTCCGACTCCCGCGTGATGCGCGGCTGGCTCTGGTACTGGAACTGGAGTCCCTCGATCGTCGTCGCCCGGCCGGCGGCGTTGACCGGGAAGCCGGCCGCCACCACCTCGTTGCGCAGCCGCGGGTCGAATTCCTTCACCTCGTTCAGCGTGTTCTCCAGGCGCACGCCGGTGCGCACCTGGAGTTTCGAAGTGAGCCGCACGTCGGCCTGCATGTAAGCGGCCGTGATCGTCTGCCGGAAGTCGCGTTTGTTCGCGATGTGCGTGTTGTAGTAGTTGTCCGGATTGCCCATGTGGACGAACAGTTCCGGACGGTCGCGGAAGAGTCCGCCGATGCGCTGGCGGTCGGCCCGCGGCGGCATGCCCTGGACGCCGTTCGCGTTGAAGACGGTGAGACCGTTGGTCGTCCCCATGTCGAACGGATGCGGCGAGATGAAGCCGAGGTTGGCCCAGTGACCGAAGGCCGAGTTCACGTTGGCGCCGAGGTTGTTGACCGTGGTCGTGTTGCCGCCGGGCCCCACGTAGGACCAGATGTTCCAGTCGGACATGTTGTTGTTGTCGCGACTCTCCTCGTTCCACTTGCCGCCGAACTTCAGCACGGTCGGCAGCCGCCGAAGGAGCGGGAACGCGTAGCGGGCATTGAGCTGACCGCTGAGCAGCGTCGTGATCCAGGTGCGGTCGTCGTTGTTCACGCGGGTGCCGCCCGAGCGGGTGTTGGTGTCGACGAAGCTGCGCAGGTTGAACCAGTCGTTGCCGCTGGTCTGCCGGATCGTCCATTCGTACGACTCGGGGCTCGGCCGGGTGGCGACCCAGCTCGAAGGCACGCCGGCGCCCTCGCTGCTCGAGAACCCGCGCTCGAGCGACTCGTAATTGTTCACCGAGCGGGAGTAGTTCATCGCCCCGTCGACGATCCAGGAGCCGGTCTTGTATTCGAACTTGGGCGACACGGTGCGCGTGTACGTCAGCTTGGCGGAGGAGCCGCCGCCATTGTTGAGCGTGGCGACATTGTTCACCGTGCCGGTCGGCGCGCGGGTCGCGACGATGGTGGTGACGCCGTCGCCGCCGATCGTGCTGCGGCCGTTGTTGACGTTGGCGTTGTCGTTGCCCGCGACGAAGGTGAAATTGCGATTCCAAAACTCACCCTCGGTGTAGGTGTAGATCGCGTTGAGCGAGAGCACGAGTTCGCGGGTGGCGCGGTAGTCGACCGTGAGCATGTACGCGTCCTTGAGGATCGTCTTGTTGCCGTCCTTGAAGTCGATCTGCCGGATCACGGAGGGCCGCGGGTCGGCGGCGGTGAGACCGCGGTTGTGCCCGTTGGAGACCTGGTACTGCTCCGTGTAGGAGTTGGCGCGGCTGGCGCTCAGCAGGATGCCGAGGCGCTGGTTGAGGAAGGACTCCGAGTAGTCGAGGGTGAGGTTGGGCTTCCACTTGTACGACGTCCCGTCGCGCGGTCCCTCCGTCTTCTTCAAGGTCATCTCCTCGGCGTTGAAATTGAGGGAGAAATTGAAGGCGACGCGACGGCCCTTCCGGTCGAAGGCGCGCTTGGTCTTCATGTTGATCGTGCCGGCGGGCGAATCGGCGTCGGACTCGGCGCTCGTGGTGCGGCTGATCTCGATCGACTCGATCGCCGTGATCGAGAACCCCTCGAAGCTTGTCGCTCGCGAGGCCTCGCCCCCGCCCCGGTTGGCGTCGGCGCTGGCGGTGCGCTGGCCGTCGAACGAGACGCCGACGTACTGTGCGTCCATGCCGCCCAATCGGGGACCGCGGGCCTCGGACTCGACGTAATCGAGGTCGACGCCAGGGAGGTATTTCAGGAACTCGCCGACGTTGCCATCGGTGACATCGCCGAAGATGTCGGACGACACCGAGGTCGTGATGTCCATGTTGCGTCGCTGCTCCATGATGGCCTTGGCGTTGCCCTCGCGCTCGGTGGCGACGGTGAACGCCTGGAGCTGGACCACCCCGCCCTGCCCCGCGGCGCCGGCGGCTGCGCTGGTGAGCGCGATCTCGCGCGTGGCGGTCTGGCCTCCGGCGATGGTGAAGGACTCCTGGACGGAATTGTAGCCGGTGTAGTTGACGGTGATGCGGGCGGGCCCCGCGGGGACGTTCCGGAATGAGAACGTACCGTCGTTTTCCGTGTAGGTCACCTGGTTCGAACCCTCGAGCCGCACCTCGGCGTTGCGGACGTATTCCTGGGTCGCCGGATTGAACACCCGCCCCTGGATGGTGCCGGTGCCGGCGGTTTGGGCGGGGAGCGAAGCGATCCAAGCCAGGCAGCCGGTCGCGAGCAGCAGCAGCGTTCGAAACGAACGCGCGGGAGGTAGCGCAGTCATCATGGTGTCAGGGGTAGGCACTGACTCCACACGCAAGGCGTGCGCACGAGGGTAAGCCCGCGCTTGCGCTGGAGGCAGGGGGTTGGGTGTTACGGTGTCGAAGACCATTCGCAGCGGTCTTCGGACGGCGCGCAGGATCGCTCATAGACGCGCAGTGCCAAGCCGATCAACCTGACATTCCCGCCAGAAAAGCGAGGCGCCCGTCCCGGAGCGGGGACGGGCGCCGAAAAACCGAGCCGCTTGGGCCGGCCGGTCGAATCAGAACGTGCCCTTCACCCCGAACACCCAGTTCGCGCCGTATTCCTCGATCTGCCGGAGGTAGCCGTTCTCACCCTCGGTCGAGCCCGGGGGCGACTGGTACCAGCGGTCGACCATGTTGGAGATGTTGCGGCCCTGCACGTAGATCGTGGCGTAGCGGTTGAGCCGCCAGTTCAGCGTGAGGTCGAACTTGGTGATCTCGCTGAAATAGCGGCCGTAGGTGCCGCTCTCCGGCTTGTCGTCGGCCCAAATCATGCCGATCGTGCCGTTGAACCGCTTGTAGGCGTATCCAAGGCGGCCGGACACGCGGTGCGGCGCGAGGTTCGCGCGGCGCTGGCTCGCGTAGGAACGGGCATAGTTGAAGCCGAAGTTGATCCCGCGCAGGTACTCGCTCGGGAGGAAGCCGAGGGTCTGGTTGTACGCGATGTCCATGTTCCGATAACGCACGGAAGTCGGGCTGTTGATGCGCGTGCGGAACGTGTACGTGTCGAGGTCGGGATCGGTGTTGCCGAACTGCGCCGCGGTGAAGTCGAAGGTCTGCACGAAATTCTCCGACTGGACCTGCGCGACCGAGAACGTGAGCTGGCCCGGCGAGACGCCGCCAAAATAGTACGCGGCGCGCGCCTGGAACTTCTTGTGGTATTCGGGCAGCAGGCCGGGATTCGACAGCGTGACGCGCTGCGCGTTCTCGTCGATCGCCCACACGCCGGTGAGATCGTCGATGGCCGGACGGCCGATCGACTTGTTCCAGCCGGCCTGCAGGTCGAAATTCGACCGGATCTGGTATTTCAGCACCAGCGAGGGGAAGTAGTTGTGATAATTCGCCTTCCGGACGAGCTTCGGCTGGCTGAGGAACTGGTACTGCATGCCCGGCACGGTGAGCGCGCGACCGCCGCTGGTGCCGGGGGCGTTGACGGTGTAGCCGGCGGCGATCACCTCCGCGCGCGTGCGGGGATTGAATTCCCGCGACATCGTCCGCGTCTCCTCGAACCGGACGCCGAACCGCGTCTGGAGCCGCGGCATGAGCCGGACGTCCGCCTGCGCGTAGCCCGAGCTCACCGTCTGGCGCAGGTAGCGCGAGTTGTTCACGAAGACGGTGTAGAAGTTCTCCGGCGTGCCCATGTATGTCCACTGGTCGGGCCGTTCGCGGAAAAGCTGCGCGATGGCGTTGCGGCTCGCGCGCGGCGGCATGCCCTGGACGCCGTTGATATTGAACACCGTCAGCGCGCCGGTCGTGCCGAGGTCGAACGGGTGCGACGAGATGAACTGCGGCCCGAGGTTCGCCCAGCTGCCGAACGTGACGTTCTGGTTGGCGCCCGTGTTGGCATTCACCGTGGTGGTGTTGCCGCCGGGGCCGGTGTAGGCCCAGATGTTCACGTCGGTCGCATTGTTGTTGTTGCGCGTCTCCTCGTCCCACTTCCCGCCGAACTTCACCGCGGTGGGGAAGCGCTCCATGAAGGGCAGCACCCAGCGGGCGTTGACCAGCCCGGTCCACTTTTCGGTGATCCAGGTGCGGTCGTCGTTGTTGATGCGGGTGCCGCCGGAGCGCGCGTCGGTACTCACGAAGCTGCCCAGGTTGTACCAGTCATTGCCCGACGTCTGGCGGATGACCCACTCCGCCGCGCGGGGGCTGGAACGCGTGGCGACCCAGCTGCTGGGCACGCCGCCGCCCTCGTTGTTCGAGAAGCCGCGCTCGATCGACTCGTAGTTGTTCTTCGAGTACGAGATGCCCATGGCGCCATCGACGACCAGCGTGCCGACCTTGTATTCGAAGCGGGGGGCGAACTGCCGGGTGTAGGTGAGCTTGGCCGAGGAGCCGCCGCCGTTGTTGAGGGTGGCGACGTTGTTCACGGTGCCCGTCGGGGCGCGCGTCGCGACCACGGTCGTGAGGCCGTCGCCGCCGACCGTGCTGCGGCCGTTGTTCACGTTGGCGTTGTCGTTCGCCGCGACCCAGGTGAAGTTGCGGTTCCAGAACTCGCCGTCGAAGTAGCTGTACACCGTGTTGACCGACAGCGTGAGGCGGTCGGTCGCCTTCCAGTCGGCGGTCAGCAGGATCGCGTCCTTCCGGATCCACTTCGGGCCGTCCTTCATGTCGATCTGCCGCACCACCATCGGCCGCGGGTCGGCGGCCGTGGCGCCCGTGTTGTAGCCGACCGAGGAGATGAGCTGCTCGGTGAAGGAGTTCGACTGGCTCGCGCTGAGCAGGATGCCGAACTTCTGGTTGAAGAAGGATTCGGAGTAGTCGAACTGGTAGTTCGGCTTCCACTTCTCCTCCTTGTAGTCAGCGGGGCCCTGGGTCTTCTTCAACGTGAACTCGTCGCCGTTGAAATTGAGGCCGAAGTTGTAGCCGATGCGGCGACCTTTGCGGTCGAAGGCCCGCTTCGTCTTCATGTTGACGGTGCCGGCGGGCGAATCGGCGTCGTTTTCCGGACTGGCCGTCCAGTTGATCTCGATCGAGTCGATGCTCGTGATCGAAAAGCCCTCGAAGCTCGTTGCGCGGGAGGCGGCGCCGCCGCCGCGGTTGGCATCGGCGCTGGCGGTGCGCATGCCGTCGAACGACACGCCGACATACTGTCCGTCCATGCCGCCGAGGCGCGGACCGCGCGGCTCGGATTCGACGTAGTCGAGGTCGACGCCCGGCAGGTATTTCAGGAACTCGCCGACGTTGCCATCGGCCACGTCGCCGAAGATGTCGGAGGACACCGACGTCGAGATGTTCATGTTGCGCCGCTGCGCCATGATGGCCTTGGCGTTGCCTTCGCGCTCGGACGAAACCGTGAACGCCTGGAGTTGGACGACCCCGTCCTTGCCGGCGGGCCCGGCGGCGGTGCTCGTCAGGTTGATCTCACGCACCGCGGTCTGTCCCGCCGTGATGGTGAACTTCTCGTTCACGGTGTTGTAGCCGGTGAACGTGACCGTCACGGCCGCGGGACCAGCCGGGACATTAAGGAACGAGAAACTCCCGTCGTTCTCGGTGTAGGTCACGCGGCTGGTCCCATCGAGCCGGACCTCCGCGTCGCGGACATACTCGCGCGCAGTGGGGTTATAGACGCGGCCTTGCAGGGTGCCGGAACCGGCAGTTTGGGCCGGCAGCGTCGCAGCGCTGGCCAGGCAGATGCCCAGCGCGACCAGGATACGGTCGAGCCAGACTACTCGGGGTTGTGCAGTCTTCATGGTGGTAGGTGGAAACAACAACCCACGCGGCATGGGCAGCAGCCGCGCGGGATCGGGGACGAAAGTTCGGGGTGGTACTGGAAACCCCAGCCGGGGCGCGGCGAGGGCAAACATCCTTACTGACGTATCTGATCGGCCGCAGGCAAGCCGTTTGAAACAGGGTGGAACAAAAAAGGGCGCCTCGGTGGACCGATGCGGGAGGAACGCGACTGGAAACGAAAACGGGCTCCCCGGAGGGAGCCCGTGCGCATGGGGGCGGGTTATGCTGGGCCGGGCAGGACGCCCGTCCGGTGATGGACGGGCGTGGTGCCGGCCGCCGTGGGACCGGCCTCGCCTCGGGCCGGTCCTGGCGGGGACTAGAAAGTGCCCTTGATGCCGAAGTTCCAGTTCGCGCCGTAGTTCTCGTAGACGCGAACCGCCGCACCCTGGCCTTCGACACTGCCCGGAGGCGTGTACATCCAGGTCTGGCCACCGTTGAAGATATTGCGGCCGGAGAAGAAGAGCGTGGCGAAGCGATTGAGCCTGAACTCACCGCTGAGATCGACCTTGGTGTCGTGCCGCCGGTAAAGGCCGTAGGTCACGTCGGTCCCCTGCCCCGGCGTGTCGTCGCGCCAGACCACTCCCAGCCGCGAGCGGAAGCGCTTGTAGCTGTAGCCGAGGCTGGAGGTCACGCGGTGCGGCAGCAGATTGGCCCGCCGGCCGTTCGCGTAGGCGCGCGTATACGAGGTGTTGATCGTGATGCCGCGCAGCGCCTCGTGCCGGAACGGCAACGTTTGCGCATAGGCGATCTCGAAGCTGCGGAAGCGAACCGCCTCCGCGACGTTGAACGGCGCCTGGAAATCGTAGCTGGCGAATTCCGGGTCGTCGGCCAGGCCGAATTCCTCCGCCGTACCGCGGCGCGTCTGGCGCAGGTTCGTGATCGTGTTCTGGTTCACCTGGACCGAGAGCTGACCGGCGGGTTGGATGTAGTAGGCGAGCCGCGCCGCGAAGTTCTTCGACCGCTCCGGCAGGAGGAAGGGATTCGGCGACGTGATCAGCAGGGCGTCCTCATTGATCAGCCAGGCCCCCGTGAGGGAGTCGGGCGAGGGCCGCGAAATCGCCTTGTTGAAGCCCGTCTGGAATTCCAGGTCCCGCGTGATGTTGTACTTCGCGCTGATCATCGGGAAGAAGTCGTCATAGTTCTTCGTGCGCTCGATCTTCGGGTTGGTGAGGTACTGGTACTGGTAACCCGCAATCGTCGTCGGGCGGGCCGCGGTGCTCACCGGGAACCCGGCGGCCGCCACCTCGCGATTGGTCAACGGATCGAACTCCTTGAAGACACCTTCCGTCTTCTCGTAACGGATGCCCGTGCGGACCGAAATCTGCGGGCTGATGCGCAGGTCAGCCATGGTGTAGGCCGCCGTGATCGTCTCGCGGATGTCGCGCTTCGGGCCGATGAACGCGTTGTAGTAGTTGTCGGCCGTGGCGATGTTGACGAAGTACTCGGGGTGATCGCGCTGCAGCGCCGCGATCGCGTTGGGATCGGCCCGGGGGATCGAAGTGGGCTGATACTGGCCCGCCGTGTTGTACAGGCTGAGAATATTGGGCGTGCCCGTGGAGAAGAAGTTCCGGTTCGGATACGCCGCCCAGGTGCCGGTCGTCGTGATGGTGGGCGCGCCGGTGGTCGGGTTGAACCCGGTCAGGGTGTTGCCGCCGGGCCCGATATACGACCAGGTGTAGTACGACGTCTCGTTGCCGTTGTCGCGATTCTCCTCCTTCCACTTGCCGCCGAACTTGAGCGCGAGCGGGAACCGCTTCAGCGGCGTGTTCCAGCGCAGGTCGAGTTGACCGCTGTAGATCTCGGTCCGGGCATACCGGCCCTCGTCGCCCGTCCGCGGATTGGTGTAGTTGGAGAGATTGAACCAATCGGGTCCCGAGAGCTGCTGGATCCGCCACTCGTGCGAGTTCACGTCCGAGCGCGTGGCCACCCACTGGCTCTGGATGTTGTTGAGCTGCTCGACGCGGGCGTGTCCCTCCACGAGCGCTTCGTAGTTATTGAAGGAGCGGGAGTATCCCAGGCCGCCCTCGAGCGTGAAGCGCTCGTGCTTGTACTCGAACTTCGGCGCCATCGTGAAGGTGTGCGTCCGCTTGCTGGCATTGCCGCCGGCGTGCACGACGTTCGAAAGCCCGTTGGCGCTCGTGCGCACCTCGTTGAGGTCGCCCAGCGCGGTATGCCGGCCGTTGTTCACGTTGGCGTTGTTGTTCGCCGCCGTGAAGGTCAGCTCGCGATTGAAGAACTGGCCGAGGCTGTAGTTGTAGATGATGGCGTTGGAGAGCACGAGGCGCTGCGTGGCCTTGTAATCCATCGTCATCGTAACGGTATCCTTCTCGATGTTCTTGGCGCCGTCCTTGAAGTTCAGCGCCGTCAGGACCATCGGCCGGGGATCGGTGGCGGTGGGCGTGCGGTTGTACGTCATGTTATGACGGTACTGCTCGGTGAAGGAATCCGCGCGGCTGAGCGACGCCACGATGCCGAGGCGCTGGTTGAAGAACACGTCCGAATACTCGAGGCTGTAGTTCGGCCTCGCCTTGTAGCCCTCGTTGCCGTCGGGGCCGTAGCTCTTCTTGAAATGGAACTCCTCGGAGTTCATGTTCAGGCTGAAGTTATAGCTGATCCGGCGTCCCTTGCGATCGAAGGCGCGGCGCGTCTTCATGTTGATCGTGCCGGCCGGCGAGTTCGCATCCATGTCGGGACTGGTGGTGCGGTGAATCTCGATGGACTCGATCGAGCTGATCGAGAACGCCTCGAAACTCGTCGCCCGCCCGAGGTCGCCGGTGCGGTTGGCGTCCGCGCTGGCCAGCGTCATGCCGTCGAAGGAAACACCCACGTACTGGGCGTCCATGCCGCCAAGTCGCGGACCGCGGGTCTCGGACTCCACGTAATCCACGTCGACGCCCGGCAGGTACTTGAGGAATTCGCCGATGTTGCCGTCGGTGACGTCGCCAAAGATGTCGGACGCGACCGAGGTCGTGATGTTCATGTTGCGCCGCTGGTCCATGATCGCCTTGGCATTGCCCTCGCGCTCCGTGGAGACGGTGAAGGCCTGGAGTTGGACGACATTACCCTGCGCGGCGGCTCCAGCCTGGGTGCTGACCAGATTGACCTCGCGCGTGGCGACCTGGCCCGCCGTGACCTGCACGGTCTCCACGGCGGTGTTGTAACCCGTGTACACGATCGTGATCGTGGCGGGACCGGAGGGCACGTTCGCGAAAGAGAACGTGCCGTCGTTTTCGGTGTAGGTGACCTGATTGGTTCCGCCCAGCCGTACTTCGGCGTTACGGACATATTCCTGCGTGGTCGGATTGTAGACGCGACCTTGGATCGTGCCAGTGCCTTGGGCCCAGGTCGGGAGGATGAGAGCGAGCCAGCCGAAGGCGAAAAGCGCGATTCGGGCCCATCGCCCGTTCGGGATGTTGGAGGGTTTCATGGTTTGGTGTGCGCGGGTATGCAGACCGAGGTATTGCGGGTTTGCCTGACCGGTTTCCGTGAAGGGCCGGCCGCATCGGCTCCAGGGTCAGTGGAGTTGATGGTTATTAACTCTGCGGTGCCGTAGGCGCGCGCGGCAAGCGCCATCGTCGACCTTGTCGGGGGAAATTCCTTACCGTCCGTAAAGGACCCGATATCGCACCGGAAACCGGTTCGCCGGGCAGTGGCTCAGTCCAGCCTCACGTCGGGAATCCGGGGATTCAGGCGCCGCGCTTCGCGGAGGTGCGTCGCCGCTTCACCGCCCCGGCCCGCCTGCGCATACGAAAGCGCAAGATTGAGATGCGCGGCCGCCATGCCCGGCTGAAGCCGGAGCGCGCCGTGAAATTGCCGGATCGCGTCGGTGTTCCGGCCGAGGTCCCGGAGCGTCATGCCGAGGTTGTTGCGCACGTCGGCCAGGAGCGGATCCGCCTGCAGGGCGGCAAAGAGGTGGCGGAGCGCCTCGGCCGGGCGCCCCGTCTCGCGCAGCAGGCTGCCGAGCTGGTTGTGCGCCTCGGCGTACTGCGGGCGCAACGCCACGGCCCGGCGCAGGTGGGTCTCGGCGGCGCCGGTTTCCCGCTGCTGGCGCAGCACCAGCGCGAGATTGTAATGCACCCGGAAGAGATCCGGCCGCACCTGCAGCGCCGCCTCGAAATGCCCCCGCGCCGCCGCCAGTTCTCCCGCCTCGCGCAGCAGGTTGCCGAGATTGTTGTGCGCCATCCACGCCGCGGGATTTCGTTCGATCGTGACGCGATAGAAGGTCCGAAGATCGGTGAACGTGCGACTCTGATGAAAGCTCACGCCTGCCAGCGCGGCCAGACCGAGGACGGGCAGCGCACGCCGCGCGAACGGCGGCACACCCGGAGCGGCGAGCGCCCGCGCCAGCCCGGCCGCCGCGAGCACGATCAAGCCGAGCGCCGGGAGGTACTGCCAGTGGTCCGCGACGTACGAATAGAGGAACGCGTACACGTTGAAGAAGCCGAGCGTGGGAAACAGCGATCCGCCGAAGAAAAGTGCCGCCGCCAGCGGCGCCCGCGTGCGCCGGCGCCAGGCCCAGAGCGCGGCAAGCAACAGCACGACGCCGAGGGGATACAGCCACTGCGCCAGCTCGCCTGCGTCGACCTGCCAGCGCGGATAGATGAACACGAGGCCCGCCGGCCAGACCAGCTTCGCGGCATAAAACCACGCCACCCGTCCGGCCAGCAGCACGCGCTGCACCGCATCGAGCCCGAACTCCTCGCCGTGCGCGCCGATGTAGACGCGCTCGACGTACGCCGACAGCAGCCCCATCGCCGCGCCGAGCGCGAACCAGGGCAGCAGCGGTTGCACGTCCCGCCGCCACTCGAGCCGGCCGCGGCGCCACCAGAAGATCACCAGCAGCGCAGGCGGCAGCGTCGCGGTGACGGACTTCGTGAGCAGCGCCGCGACAAAAAGCAGCGTCGCCGCCAGATAAACCCGCCCGCCGCGAGCCGAGTCGAAGCGCAGGTACTGTCGCGCCGCGGCGAGATAGAAGAGGAGCGAGAGCGTGTTTTTCTGCTCCGAGATCCACGCGACCGACTCCACCATGACCGGATGCAGGGCAAAGAGGAAGGCCGCGAGCCACGCGCCGGGTATCGCCAGGCGCCGCAGCAGGCCCGTCAGCAGCCATGCCGAGGCCGCGTGCTGCAGCACGGTCGCGAGGTGGTAGCCGGACGGCGCGTCGCCCCACAGCCGGTGCTGCACCCAAAAGGCACTGTGCAGGAGCGGATAGTACTGCTCGGTGGCACCCAGCTCGAACCAGATGCGCGCCAGGCCCATCCCATCGCGCAGCTCGGGCGCCGTGACGTAGTCCAGGTCGTTCCAGATGAATCCGCCGCCCAGCGCCGGCAGGTACGTCACCACGACCGACGCCAGGAGCAGGAGGCCGAGACCCAGGTCGCGCCCGGCCGGCACGGCTGCCGACGCCGGCGGCAAGTGAGGTCGGGCAGCACGGGACATGGGAAAAACCGGCGATTGGCTGCGCGCGTCGCGCCGTGCGCAACGACAAAAACTGCCGCGCGATCCTCGTCGGGCCTTGCTCCCGGCGCCCCCGTTTTGCTGCCATGGCGCCATGTCACCCCGCCGCCTCCTGGTCCTCCTGTTGACCGTCCTCGCGCCGTTTTCCGCCCTGCGCGCCGCGCCCGAAAAGTGGACGAAGGCCATCGATGCCTTCACCACCGCCGACCAGACCAATCCGCCGCCCCGCGAAGGGGTCGTCTTCGTCGGGAGCTCCTCGATCGTGCGCTGGGCCTCGCTGCAGCGCGACTTCCCCGGCGTGAAGGCGATCAACCGGGGCTTCGGCGGCTCCGAGCTGGCGGACAGCGTGTTCTACGCCGACCGGATCGTCATCCCGTATCGCCCGCGCGTCGTCGTGCTGTATGCCGGCGAGAACGACCTGCAGAACGGCCGCACGCCCGAGGCCGTGCACGCCGACTTCAGGGCGTTCGTCGCCAAGGTGCACGCCGCGCTTCCGCTCACCCGCATCGTCTTCATCGCGATCAAGCCGAGCCCGTCACGCGCGAAGATCAAGGATCGCGTCGTGCAGGCCAACGCCCTCATCGCGGCCGACTGCGCCCGCGACGCCCGCCTCGCGTTCGCCGACGTCTACACGCCGATGCTCACCGCCACCGGCGAGATGCGGCCGGAGCTGTTCGTGAAGGACATGCTCCACCTGAACGAAACCGGCTACGCCTTGTGGACGCCCATCGTCGCGCAGTACCTGAAATAGCACCATGTCCGCCTCCGCCCTCGCCCGCCTCGCGCAGCAGATCGAGTTCATCGCGGAGTGCGACCGGCTGAAGGAGGTCTTCCGGCAGACCCTCAATACGCGCAGCCGCCGGGCCGAAAACGACGCCGAGCATTCGTGGCACCTGTGCCTCTGCGTCATCGTCCTGGCCGAGCACGCCAACGAGCCGGGGCTCGATGTGCTCCGGGTGCTGAAGATGCTGATCGTGCACGATCTCGTGGAGATCGATGCGGGTGACACCTTCGCGTACGACACCACCGCAATGGCCGGGCAGCATGAGCGCGAAGCGATCGCCGCCGAGCGCATCTTCGGCCTGCTGCCGTCCGATCAGGCCCGGCAGTTTCGCGCGCTGTGGGACGAGTTCGAGGCGAAGGCCACGCCCGAGGCGAAGTTCGCGACCGCGGTCGACCGCTTTCAGCCCATGCTGCTCAACTGCCGTTCCGAGGGCGCCGCCTGGCAGCGTCATGGCGTCACCCACGACCGCGTCGTCGCCCGCAACCGGCACATCGCCGACGGCTGCGCGCCGCTCTGGCATTACGCCGAAAAAATGCTCGAGGAAATCGTCGCCGCCGGCCACCTCGCGCCCAAGCGGTGATTTCCCTTCCAGGAGCGCGGACGTCCCCGTCCGCCCCCCGACGGCACGCTGGTCCGCTCCCGGCTACTCCGGCGCCTCGTAACCCTTCACCGCCACCATCGGCGTCGGCGGTGGCGGCGTGAGTCCCTGGGCACGGAAGAGCTCGTGGATCGCGGCGATGGTCTCGAACGAGGGCTTGAAGTTGCCGAAACGGTGCCCCTCGGCGATCAGCAGCGGAGTCCAGCCCCGCTGGTTCTTCCGGTTCCACACATCGAACTTTGCCCCGCGCGCGGCGAGCAGCTTTACCATCGCCGGGAAATTCGCGTACGCCGCCCCGTGCATGGCCGTCTCGCCGTGGCGCGAGACCGCATTGGGATCGAAACCGAGCCCCAGCAGGTACTCCACCGCCGCCACCGCCTCCTCCTCGGTGCCGGCCTCCTCCCCGGCGGAGCGCGTGCCGAGGCCCGCGGCGGCCATGAGGGCCGTGCATCCGTCGACATTGGTGAGCGCAGGGTCGGCCCCGAGTTCGAGCAGCAGTTTCATGTAGCCGAGATCGGCCGTGTCAGCGGCCAGGAGGAACGGCGTGCAGCCGGTGCGCGCGATCCGGCCGCCGCCCGACGGTCCGCCGGCGAGCTGCGCATTCACCTTCGCACCACGCGCCACCAGGTGACGGATGAGATCCTCGCTCGACCAGCGGCCCGAGCCGTCGGGCGGCGGCTGGCCGTCGTCCTCGCCGCGGTCCGGCTTGCGCACCCAGGTGAGGATGTGCAACGGCGAGTAACCCGAGCGCAGGTCGCCCGGGTCGGCGCCGCGGTCCACGAGCTCCCCCGCCAGTTCGAAATGACCGTTCTCGATCGCGACGGTCAGCGGCGTCGAGCCGCGACGCGGCAGCTTGCCCCCCGTGCGCGTCGGCCGCGTCGCCTCATTCACCTCCGCACCGGCCTGCAGCAGCGCGCGCACGACCGGCCCGTGTCCCGCGCGCACGGCGAACAGCAGCGGCGTGAAGCCCGACGCCAGGGGGGTGCGAAAGTCAGCCCCCGCCGCCAGCAGGGCTTCGACCACGTCGAGGTGCCCCTCGGCCGCCGCCCACATCAGCGCGGTCTGGCCCTGGGGCAGCCGCGCGTCAGCCGCCGCGCCCCGCGCCAGCAGCAGCCGCACCACCGCCACCCGGCCGGTGCGCGCCGCGGTCATGAGCGCCGTCTCCCCGCCCGGCAGCGCCCCGCCGGCCGCGGCGCCGGCGTCGAGCAACTGCGTCACGATGCCCGCATGGCCGTTCGTGCAGGCGAGCGCGAGCGGCGTGACGCCATACCGGTTGGCCGCCCCCGCCTCGGCGCCCGCGGCGAGCAGCAGCCGCACCGCTTCCTCGTCGTCGTGCCGCACCGCCCAGTGCAGGGCCGTCATCCCGTCGGGCTGCGCGGCATTGACCGGGGCCGCGGGCAGCAGCGCACGGAGCGCCGCCGCATCCCGCCGCTCCATCGCATCCGCCACGGGGGCGGAGCCCGCCTGCATCCAGCCGGCCGATACGGCCCAGCCCAGGAGGACCGCCAGGGCCGGGCCCCGGCGTGCCGGCCGCCCGCGGACGCCCGCCGTTCCTGCCGCGTCGGCGTCCATCACACGTTCAACGGCGTGAACAGGTCGGTGATGCGGCCGTTGCTGTCGGCGAACGAGTCGATGTTCACCCCGGCCTTCTGCATCAGCGTGAGGTGCAGGTTGGCGAGCGGCACCGGCTGGTCGTACCGAAGGTGCCGGCCGCCCTTCATGCCGCCCGCCGCGCCCCCCGCGACGATGACCGGCAGGTTGGTGTGGTCGTGCACGTTGGGGTTGCCGATGCCGCTTCCGTAAAGCAGCAGCGAGTGGTCGAGCAGCGAGCCGCCGCCCTCGGGCGTCGCCTTCAACCGCTCGAGGAAGTAGGCGAAGAGCGAGACATGGAACGCATTGATCTTCGCCATGCGTGCGATCTTGTCGGGATCGTTGCCGTGGTGCGACAGCGGGTGATGCGGGTCGGGCACGCCGATCTCCGGATAGGTGCGGTTGCTGGTCTCGCGCGCGAGCTGGAAGGTGATCACGCGCGTGAGGTCGCCCTGCATCGCCAGCACCTGGAGGTCGAACATGAGCCGGGCATGTTCGGCGTACGCCGCGGGCACGCCGAGCGGCCGGTCGAGGTCGGGCAACGGCTGGTCGGCGGTCGCCGTCTCCGCCCGCTGGATGCGCCGCTCCACCTCGCGGATGGTGTCGAGGTAACCATCCACGCGCGCCCGATCGGACGCGCCGAGCTGGCGCTTCAAGCTGGCGACGTCCTCCGCCACCCAGTCGAGCAGGCTGGCCCGCTTGCGCAGCGCGGCGCGGCGCTCGGCCAGCGTGCCGCCCTCGCCGAACAGGCGCTCGAAGACGAGCCGTGGGTGGGCCTCCGCCGGCAGCGGCGTGGTGGGCGATGACCAGGACAGGTTGTTCTGGTAAACGCAGGCATAGCCGTTGTCGCACTGCCCCGTGGTCTGCAGCATGTCCATCGCCAGCTCGAGCGAGGGCAGCGGCGTCTCGCGCCCGATGTCCCGGGCCGCGAGCTGGTCGGCCGTCGTGCCCAGGTAGTAGTCGGAGCTCTCCGTGTGCTTCGCCTTGGCGCAGCTCAGGAAGGCCGCGTTCGAGGTCGCGTGCGAGCCCGGGTACGCGTTGCGCAGCTCCAGGTTGCTCAGCACCGTGACCTTGTCGCGCACCGGCGCGAGTGAGGACAGGATCGGCGACAGCTCGCCGAGACGCCCGTCCGCGCCGGGCGGCGTCCAGCGTGAGAGGTCGCACCCCATGGGCATGAACACGTATCCAAGCCGCCGGACCGGAGCGGCCGCGGTCTTCGTGGCCGCCGTGGCGGCGGGCACCATCGCGTCGAGCAGCGGCAGCGCGAGCGTCGCGCCCACGCCGCGCAAGAATGTCCGTCGGGGCAGGGCCTTCCGGGTGATGATCATGGGACTTTCCTCCATTGAAACGGGGTGCTTTCAACCAATCCGTGAATCAGGGCGGAGAAACGGAAGTCCTCCCGCTGCGCCGCGCGCACGATCGCGCGGACCGCGGGTGCGTCCGCCGGCTCGAGCCCCCGGCCGAGGGCGAACACCAGCAGCTTCTCGACCACGGTGGCAGCCAGCAGCTCCGGTCGCCGGAGCAGCGCGCGCTCCAGCCCGGCCACGCCCTCGAACCGCGTGCCGTCGGGCAGCGCGCCGGAAGCGTCGACCGGCCGGTGATCCTCCGCCGTCCGCCAGCGGCCCACCGCATCGAAGTTTTCCAGCGCGAAGCCAACGGGGTCCATGACGTCGTGGCAGCTCGCGCACGCCGGGTTCTCCCGGTGGCGGGCCAGGCGCTCCCGCATCGGGAGCGTGGCGGCGATGGCCGCGCCATCCAGCGCGGGCACGTCCGGCGGCGGCGGTGGCGGCGGCGCGCCCAGGAGGTTGGCCAGCACCCAGTGCCCGCGCAGCACCGGTGACGTGCGGGTGGCGTACGACGTCGCGGTGAGCACGCTGCCGTGGCGGAGCAGCCCGCCGCGGCGACGTTCCGGCTCGCTGGCGAACGAGACCCGCCGGAACTGGCTGCCCATGACGTGCGGCACGCCGTAGTGCCGGGCGAGGCGCTCGTCGAGAAACGTGTAGTCGGCGTCGATCAGCGCGGTCACGCTGCGGTCCTCCCGCAGCAGGCTGCCGAGGAAGAGCGCGGTCTCGGTGCGGAACGCCTGCCGGAGGTTGTCGTCGAAGTCCGGATACCGTCGCAGGTCGGGCGTCGCCTCCTCGACCTTGCGCACGTGCAGCCACTGCGCCGCGAAGTTCTCCGCCAGGTTGCGCGCCCGGGGATCCGCCAGCATGCGCCGGACTTCGCGCGCGCGGCCCGCGGGATCGCGGAGGTCGCCGCGCTCCGCCGCCGCCAGCAGCGCCTCGTCGGGCAGGCTGCTCCACAGGAAGAACGCCAGCCGCGAGGCGACGGCGTGGTCGTCGAGCCGGTAAACCGCGCCGGGCGCCGCGCCCGGCGGCGGGGCCTCGACCTTGAGCAGGAACCGCGGGCTGACGAGGATCGCGCCGAGCGCATCCTCGATCCCGGCTTCGAAGCCGCCGCCCTCGGCCCGGCCGGCGCGGAAGAATTCCAGCGGCCGCCGCAGGTCATCCTCGGTCAGCGGCCGGCGATAGGCACGGCGGAGGACGCCGCCGAGGACCGCGCGGGCGCGCACCTCCTCGGAGCCGTCCGCGGGAGCCGCCCCGAAAAGCCGGCGCCGGCTCGGGGTGTCGCCCGCGGCCCCCGCGCCGAACGGCCCCGTGATCGTGACCTGGTAAACCGCGGGCGCGGTGCGCGGATGGCGATGCATGTTGAACCGGGCCTGGTACGGCTGGCGTTCGGTCTCGAGCAGCGCGGACGGTTGCTTGGGAAACGTGACGCCGACCTGGCGCGGCCCCGCCGGCACCGCGAGGCGGACCCGCAGGTGGGCGTCGACCGCCTCGGCATTCTTGTCCGGGCCGGGCGGTCGCACGGTGAACTCCGCCACCGCCGCACGGTCGAGCAGGATCTCCACCCGGTGCGGGGCGCGCAGCCCCTCGACCTGCTCGTTCCGGTCCCGTGCCAGCCGCACCTGGATCTCGTACTCTCCGTCCCGTGGAAACGTGTAGGGAATCAGGATGCCGCCGCGGGTGCCGGGCGGCAGGCCTTCCACGTGTTCCTCCTGGGTGACGTCCGGCTTCACCCGGAAGGTGTCGCCGCCCGGGCCTCTCCCGGGCGTGCCGACGGCGAGCCGGGCGACTTTCTGCGCCGCCGACACGTATCGCTCGAGCAGCGTCGGCGAGAGTGTCCCCACCGCCACGGTGTCGAAACCATGGCCGGGTTCGTCGGGCGGCAGGAGCGAGGTCGCATCGATCTCCAGGTCGAGCAGATCGCGGATCGCATTCTGGTACTCGGTGCGATTGAGGCGGCGCAGGGTGTCGGTGCGGCCCGGATCCGGCGCCGCGAGCGCCGCCCGGTCGAGCACACCGGTCAGCTCTGCGACCACGGCATGGTAGCCGGCCTCGTCCGGCCGCGCCTCGCCGACGGGCGGCATCTGCCGGTGATGGAGTTTCCGGACGACCCGTTCCCAGAAGGCGGGATCGGCGGCAGCCTGGCGCGGGTCGGCGCCTTCAAGCAGAACCCCGCCCTTGCGGGTGCCGGCATCGTGGCACTCCACGCAATACTGGCGCAGCAGGGCCGTGCCATCGGCGGAAGCCGTCGGCACCAGGGCGGCCGCCAGGAGAGCGCACGAGGTTGGGGTGAACCACAGGCGGGACATCGGGGTGCCTTCGATCCCAGCCGCGCGGCCAGCCGATTTCAAAGGAAAATTCGTCCGCGCCGGCGTCATTTCCCTCTGGCCGCGCCGCCGCCGGACCGCTGGTCTGGCGTCACCCGTGCATCACCCCACGCGACTCCACCCTGTCCTGCCGGCCCGGGTCCGCCGGCTCGGCTGCGCCGTCCTGGCGGCATTGGGGACGCTGCTCCCGGCGTCCCTGCGCGCGGTGCCCTCGGCGGCAGAACAGCTGGCCTGGCGCGAGGGCATCAAACGGGCGCTGTTCGTCGAGCCGCTGCCTCCGCTGGCGCCGGAAAAGCATGGGGAGTTCGAGCCGGCCGAGGGCGTGGTGGCGGAGCGGGTGACGTACGGCACGCAGTTCGGCCTGCGGGTGCCGGCGATCGTGTACCGGCCCAAGGCCACGGGCGGACGCCGGCCGGCGTTCGTCGTCGTGAACGGCCACGGCGGCGACAAGTTTTCGTGGTACGCGTTCTATTCCGGCATTCTCTACGCCCGCGGTGGCGCGGTCGTCGTGACTTATGATCCCGCGGGCGAAGGCGAGCGGAATGTGGCCCGTCGTTCCGGCACCCGCGCGCACGACAAGGTGGAGCCGCCCGACGAACTGGGCCGGCGGGTCGGCGGGCTGATGGTGACCGACGTGATGCAGGCGGTTTCGTACCTCCGCCAGCGGTCCGACGTCGACCCGGACCGCATCGCGGCCGCGGGCTATTCGATGGGATCGTTCATCCTTGGGATCGCCGGCGCGGTCGATCCGCGGCTGCGCGCCTGCGTGCTCGCCGGCGGCGGCAACCTCGACGGCCCGGGCGGCTACTGGGACCGGTCAAAACCGATGTGCCAGGCCCGGCCCTATCAGGCGCTGCATTTCCTCGGCGATCGCCCGGCCGTCCTGTACGCCCTGCACGCCGCGCGCGGGCGCACGCTCGTGTACAACGGGCTCGAGGACACCACCGTCGCGATCCCGCCGTTCGGCGAGGCCGGGTTCGCGGACCTGCGGGCACGCGTGCGGGCGCTGCGGGGATCGGACGAAGGCTTGTTTGAAACCGGGTTCGTCCCCGGCGCGGGGCACCGGCCCTGGTTCGTGACGCGGGAGGTCGTGACCTGGATCGATCGTCTGATCGATCTCCCCGCCTGGAGCGCCGCGGACCTCGCCGCGCTGCCCGAGACCCACATCGGCCCGTGGGCGCGGGCACAGGGAGTCGAGCTGGACAAACTCTACGCCACCGAACACCGCGAAGGCGGGACGCGCGCCCTCGGTGGCGGCGTGCCGGGCCTTCGTCGCGAAGACCTCTGCGTTTTCTCCGCCGCGGAATGGGAGCGACGAAAGGGCACCTTGATCCACGAAGCCTGGCTCGAAGCCGCGCGCGCCCGGCTCGCACCCGTGCCCTGAATGCGCCGGGGCTCGATCCGCGCGACTTCGGCGCAGGGAACTTTTTTCGTTTTCCCCGCAGCTCCGCCTCGACACCGGGATTCAATCCACCTCTCTGTTCAGCGCCCCATGCACACCCACCGCCGCCAGTTCCTGAGAGAAGTCTCGCTGGGCGTCGCGGCCCTCGGTCTCGCCGCGCCCGCGGCCAGCGCCGCCGAGGGCAAGCAGGCAAAGCGGCCCGCGCTCGCCGTTCCGGCCGCCAGTTTCGCGGGCCAATCCCGGATGAAGCTGGGCACGGTCACGTACAACCTGGCGATGGACTGGGACGTGCCGACGATCATCCGGAACTGCACCGAGGCGAAATTCGAAGGCGTGGAACTGCGCACGACGCACCGGCACGGCGTGGAGGTGACACTCGGCAAGGCGGAACGCGCCGAGTTGCGAAAGCGCTTTGCTGATTCGCCAGTCGCGCTCGTGAGCCTGGGCAGCGCGTTCGACTATCACACGACGGATCAGGCCAAGCTGAAACGCGACATCGCCGCGACCAAGGAATATCTCGTACTCGCGCACGATGTCGGTGCGACCGGCATCAAGGTACGTCCGAACGGACTACCCCGCGAGGTCCCGGTGGAGAAGACGCTGGAGCAGATCGGACGCTCGCTGCGCGAACTCGCGGAGTTCGCGGCGGGGCTCGGACAGAAGCTGTTCCTCGAAGTCCATGGCAGCGGCACGTCGCTGCTGCCGCACATCCGGAAGATCATGGATGTCGCGAACCACCCGCACGCGGGCGTCTGCTGGAATTCCAACGCGACGGATCTCGCGGGCGAGGGTTTCGCGCACAATTTCAACCTGGTGAAGGAAAAGATCCTCACCGTCCATATGCGCGACCTGTTCCTCGAGGATTACCCATTCCGCCAGTTGCTGCGCGCGCTGACCGATTCGGGCTACAGCGGCTTTTGTTTCGCGGAGATTCCCGCCAGCACGGATCCGGTGCGGGTGATGAGGTATTACCGCGCACTGTGGCTTTCCTACCAGGGACTGCTTTGAACGCCTGCGTCGCTCTCTCGCCGCCGCGGGCTGGCGGGAATGCGGTCCCCATTCCTTTCCTCCAACACGAATAACTTCATGACAACACCCGGTCCCACTCCCGACTCCGGCCCCTGGTGGCGCGGCCTGAGCAGCTATCACTGGTTCGTCTTCATCGTGGCCGCCCTGGGCTGGCTGTTCGACTGCCTGGACCAGCAGCTCTTCACGCTGTCGCGCATGCCGGCGATGAAGGCGCTGCTGCCGGCGGGCAGCGATCCGGTGCTGTGGGGCAGCTATGCCACCTCGATCTTCCTCGCCGGGTGGGCGACGGGCGGACTCGTCTTCGGCATGCTCGGCGACCGCATCGGCCGGGCGAAGACGATGATGCTGACGATCCTCATCTACTCGCTCTGCACCGGCCTGAGCGCGCTCTCGACCTCGTTCTGGGATTTTGCGTTCTACCGCTTCATCACCGGGCTCGGTGTCGGCGGCGAATTCGCCGTGGGTGTGGCGCTGCTGGCCGAGGTCATGCCGGCGCGGTCCCGCTCCGGCGCTCTGGGCGCACTGCAGGCACTGTCCGCGATCGGCAACATCTCTGCCGCGTTGATCGGCATGGGCATGGCGCGCCTCGAGAGCACGGGCGCGATCTCGCTGGGCAACTCGTGGCGCTGGATGTTCGTCATCGGTGCCATCCCGGCCGCGCTCGCACTCATCATCCGCCTGCGGATGAAGGAGCCCGAGCGCTGGCAGCGGATGAAGGACTCGGGTGAGCTCAAGAAGCACAGCGCCTTCACGTACAAGGAACTCTTCGTCAATCCCCGCTGGCGCAAGAACGCGATTGTCGGCATGCTGCTCGTGTGCTCCGGCGTCATCGGCCTGTGGGGCATCGGCTTCTTCACGCCGGAGCTCGTCCGCACCGTCCTCACCAAGTCGTACACGGCCCAGGGCATCCCCCGCGAGCAGATCGGGCCGATCGTCGACAAGTGGGCGAGCTGGGGCCTGCTCACGCTGCAAATCGGCGCGTTCTTCGGCATGCTCACGTCGAGCTGGGTGGCCGCGAAGCTGGGCCGCAAGAAGGCGTTCGCGCTGGCCTTCATCACCTCGATGCTGGCCACGGCGTGCGCGTTCCAGTTCTACACCGACGCCAGCCAGACCTTCTGGCTGATCCCGATCATGGGCTTCTTCCAGCTCTCGGTGTTCGCGGTCTACGCGATCTACCTGCCCGAGCTCTTCCCGACGCACCTGCGCTCCACCGGCACATCGTTCTGCTACAACGTCGGCCGCTTCCTCGCCGCCGCCGGCGTGCCGGTGCTCGGCCTGCTCAAGACGGAGGTGTACGGACACTTCCCCGAGCCGATGCGGCCGGCCGCGCTGACGATGTGCGCCGTGTTCTTCCTCGGCCTAATCGTGCTGCCGTTCGCGCCTGAGACCAAGGACAAGCCGCTGCCTGAGGAGGAACGCGGTTTCGCGCACTGAACGGCGCAACGTCTCCTGTACCCGGAATCCTCCCGCCACGAACCACGCGAAAAGCACCGCCGGAGGAGCCTGCTCTGTTTGCCGGCTTTTTCGTGTGCTTGGTGTGTTTCGTGGTCGGTCGCTTCCGTTCCAGCCATGGTGCGGCTGTAACGCCTTCATTCATGAAATTCGGCATCTGCAACGAGACCTTCCAGGACTGGAAGATCGACGACGTCTTCACCTATTGCGCGAGCATCGGCTACGATGCCGTCGAGGTCGCGCCCTTCACGCTGGCGAAGTACGTCACGGACATTCCCGCGGCCGAACGCGCCCGGATCCGCGAAGCGGCGCAACGCGCGGGCGTCGCGATCTCCGGGATCCATTGGGTGCTCGTGCAGGCCGAGGGCATGCACCTCACCGCGCCGGACGCCGCGACCCGCACGCGGACCGCGCAGTATTTCTGTGACCTCGCCGATTTCTGCGCCGACCTGGGCGGGAAGGTCATCGTGGTCGGATCTCCGAAACAGCGCAGCCTCGCGGAGGGCGTCAGCTACGAGCAGGGCTGGGCCTGGGCGGCGGACGTCTTCCGCCCGGCGGTCAAGCGGGCCGAGGAGCGCGGCGTGGTGATCTGCCTCGAGCCGCTGCCGGCCGAGGACACGAACTTCCTCAACACGGCCGCCGAGGCGGTGCGTTTCGTGCAACCGTTCAATTCGCCGGCGTTCAAGGTCATCCTCGACGTGCGCGCCATGAGCCACGAGCAGACGCCGGTGCCGCAGATCATCCGGGAATCGCGCGGACACTTCGCCTACGTGCACGCCAACGACAAGAACCTCAAGGGCCCGGGGTTCGGCGACGTCGATTTCGCGCCGATCGCCGCCGCGCTGCGCGACGTGGGTTACGACGGGACGGTCTCCGTGGAGGTCTTCAAGTACGACGAAGGCGCCGAGGTGATCGCCACGAAGAGCCTGGAATACCTGAAGCGCGTCTTCGCCTGTTAAAGAAGGGGTCAGGCCGTTGCATGTTACAGCAGCTGTAACATGTAACGGCCTGACCCCTTTCCCGTTTCAGCGCCGGAACGATTTCGTGAAATCCTCCGCGACGGTCTGCACGACCTTCTTCTCGTGCTTCGACTCGGCGATGAGCTGGTTGAGCTTCTTCTCCCAGGCCGCGCTGTCCATCGGCAGGTCCACGGTCTGCCCGATGAGCGACGAATAGAGCAGCACGTTGGCGAGTTCGACCGAGCCCATGCCGTCCGCGCCGGGCGCGATCAGCGCCGTGCCGTCGAGGATCGCATCGACGAAATTCTGCATCAGCACGCCGTGGGGATTGGCGATGTTGTCGAAGGGAATTTCGACGTTCCACACCTCGGGCTTCGCGAAGCCGCTCTTCGAGCTCTTGCTGAACTCGACCATGTCCGCGTCGTTGCGCGTGAAGGTGAGCTTGCTGTTCTCGAGCACCACCTTGCCGCGCGTGCCGACGAGCTCGAATCGGTTGGTGCCCGGAGCCTCGCCCGTCGACGACACGAAGACGCCCGTGGCGCCGTCCGCCCATTCCCAATACGTCGTGATGTTGTCCTCGACCTCGATGTTGTGGAAGCGGCCGAGCTGGCAGAAGCCGCGCACCTTGGCCGGCATCCCGCAGAGCCACTGCATCATGTCGAGCTGGTGCAGGCACTGGTTGAGCAGCACGCCGCCGCCCTCGCCTTTCCACGTGGCGCGCCAGCCGCCGCTCGCGTAGTAGGCCTCGGTGCGGAACCAGTCGGTGATGATCCAGTTCACGCGCACGATCTTCCCGAGTTCCCCGCTCTGGATGAGCCCCTTGATCTTCTGGTAGCGCGGGTCGACCCGCATCTGGAACATGCCCGCGAACACCTGCTTCGGGTGCTTCTGCGCCACGGCGATCAGGCGCTCGGCGTCCGCCTTGTGCGCCGAGATCGGCTTCTCGATCATCACGTGCAGCCCGTTCTCGAGCGCATCGATGCCGATGGTGGTGTGCAGGAAGTGCGGGGTCGCGACCACGAGCGCGTCGATCTCGCCGGAACGGATCATCTCCTCGACCTTGCCGTACGTCCTGAGCCCCGGACGGCCCTCGAACGGCTTCAGGCCGGGAGCGAACGCGTCGCTGACGGCCGTCAGCGTGCAGCGGGAGATTTTGTTATCGAGCAGGTAGCCCGTGTGGAACTTGCCGATGTTGCCGAGACCGACGATGCCGAGACGAACGTTTTTCATGAGGTGGGGTGAAGTCTGGTCGCGCAAAAAAATGCGCCGCAATCTCTTTCTCTCCGGCAGGCCCGCGGCGGAGCAGCCTGTCCCCAGGCTGCTGCGGGATTGAGGTCGGTCCCCCGCGTGCGCATTCGCCTCGGGGTCCGGTTCCCCACCCTACTTCAGCTCCTCGATATACGTGAGCAGGTCGGCCATGTCCTGCACGCTCAGCCCCGCTTCGAGGCCTTCGGGCATCACGCTCTTCCCGGACGAGGTGCTGCCGCGGATGTTCGCGCGCGGCAACGCCACCTCGGCTCCGCCCATCACCTTCAACACGAGGCCGGTCGCATCGTCCCGCGCGATGATGCCGGTGTAGGCGTTGCCGTCCTTCGTGTTCACGTCGAAAGCGATGTACTGCGGAGCCACTTCCTTGTGCGGATCGATGATCGCGCTGAGCAAGCCGTCGCGGCCCCGGGTCTTGACCGTCTCGAGGTCCGGCCCGAGCTCCATGCCCTGCCCTTCCGCCCGGTGGCAGACCATGCAGCGGCCGAGGTAGTGGGCCTTGCCCCGCGCCGCGTCACCGCGGAGTCCGATGGCCGGCTGAAACTTGGCCGCCACTTCTTCGCGTGAAGGCGGGATCACGGCCGCCAGCGCCGTGCGCGCCAGCGCCGCCACCCGCGGAGTCTTGTGCCGCGCCAGCGCCTGCACCTGCGACGCGCTCAGCGCCGCCGCCTCGATCCGGCCGGCCTGGATCCCTTCCAACAACGTCACGGCACGCTCGTCCCGTCCGACCAACGCGGTCAGGGCCGCATCCCGGGCGCTGCCCGTCAGGCCGGGCCAGGCGCGGACCAGCGCCGCACCCACTTCGCGATCGCCGTGCTGCGCCAGCGTGCGCACGGCCGCGGCCTGCACGTTCTCCGGCTGGCCCGGCGCCATCGCCGCGACCAGCGGCTCGCGCGCCTGGGCATACGAGGCCACGCCGAGAAGCTCGATCGCCTCGAGGCGCGCCGCGGCCGCGGCCCTGCCGTCGGCCGCCGTCGCCGCCGCCCGCTGCATCACCGCCGTGAGTTTGCGCGGGGTGTCCGCCTGCTCGAGCGACAGCCCCGAACGCCGCAGCCCGTCGCCGAGCGCCCGCAGCCACAGCGCGCTCGTGCCGGGCTGCGCGACGAAATCGATCAGGCCCGCGTACCCGCCGGCCGGCTTCGACGCCGCGCGGATCTCGATCAACCGGGCCACGAACGGCGCCATCGCCTTCGCCTGCGCGGCGTCACGGGTCAGCGCCGGGAAAAGCACGTCGCCCGAGACCGCCGGCGGCCCGCTCAGCAGCGCCGCGCCGATCCAGCGATCCGCGTGATCGCGCTGCGCGAGTCTCACGTAGGCGTCGGCCAGCGAGGACCGCGCCGGAGCGGCCAGCGTCTTGCCGGCCAGCGCCACCTGCGTCGTGAACGCCAGTTGGAGGCGCACCCGCGCGTCCGCATCCCCGGCCAGTCCGGCCAGCTTCGCCGCCAGCGCGGAGGTCGGCGTGCCGCGCTCGTACAGCTTCTCCGCCATGACGATCGCGCGCTCCCGCACGCGCGGGTCCCGATCGCCGAGCGCCGTGCCGACGGCGGCTTCGTCCAGCGCCTCCAGACCGTCGAGCACACCGAGCGCGTGATGCCGCGCCAGCGGCGAGGACGACTCGCGCACGAGCTTCGCCACGAGCGGCACCGCGGACTTGTCCTGGCGCTCGTACAGGAGACGGTGGGCGGTGTCGCGATGCCAGCCGTTGGGATGCTCCAGGGTGGCGACGAGCTCCGCCGTCGTGGCCTTGCCGAGCGCGACGGAGCCGCGGCGCTGCCACACGGGGTTCGTCGGCACGATCCGGTAGATGCGGCCGCGGGTGTTGCCCTGGTTGAGGTCGAGGTGCCGCTTGATCTCGTCCGGAATGCTCCACGGGTGCTCGATGACCTCGCGGTACATGTCCATGACGTGCAGCGTGCCGTCGGGCGCGTTGGCAAAATTCACCACCCGGACCCAGGTGTCCGTGCTCGCGGCGAACTCGAAGCCCTGTTCGTCCGCGGGCCGGCGTCCCGAGAGGCTCGCGCCGCTGGGCTCGATCACCTTGCGGTGGATGAGCTGGCCGCCCGCGTCGCCCGAGAACGAGTTGTTCACGAACTCCTCGCCGTAGGCGTCGCCGCGAAAGATCGTCGTGCCGGTCGCGCCCGTGAAATAGCCGCTCACCCGGCCGCCGCCCTCCACGGCACCCTTCACCACGCCGCCGATCCGCCACCGCGTGCGGATGATCCGCCAGGGCTCGTCGGGGCTGATCCGGAAGACCTCCGCCGCGCCACCGTCGACCGCGATGCTCTGCCGCGCGCCCGGCAGGTTGAAGTAGGGATTCAGGCCGGCATAGCGGTCGTCGTAGACCCAGAACTGGAGGTGGTCCGAGTTCGAGCAGCCGAACTTCCGGCCGTAATTGTCGAAGCTCATCCCGTACTGCGCGCCGCCGCCCTCGAGCCCCATCTCGAACGTCACCGGATCGAACCAGAATCCGCGCCCACCCAGCTCGACCTCGGGCTGGTCGGGCCGCTTGTGATTCCGGATCTTGCCGCGGGCCCCGCTCGACGTGAGCACGTGCACGCGGTTGTCCTGCCCCCACGTGAAGCTGTTGAGCAGCGCCTGCACGTTCAGGCGCTGCAGCCCGCTGCCGAAGCCGGAAAACGCCTTCTCGCGAATCTCCGCCCGGCCGTCGCCATCGCGATCCTCGAAGCGCCAGATGTCGGGCGTCGCCCCGACGTACAGCGCGCCCTTGGCCCAGATCAGACCCGTCGGCCAGGGCAGGTTGTCGGCAAACACCGTGCTCTTGTCGTACGCGCCGTCCCCGTTCGTGTCTTCGAGCACCGAAATCCGGCCCCAATGCGGGTCGCGGTCGCGCTCCTCGGAATAGTCGATCATCTCGCACACGAACATCCGGCCGTTCTCGTCGAACGTCACCGCGACCGGGTCGCGCACCAGCGGCTCCGCCGCGGCGAGCTCGAGCTTGAACCCCGGCTTCACCTTCCACGTCGCGATGGCGTCCTTCGGCTCGACCGCCGGATAGCGCGGCAGGTCCTTCGCCGGATCGACGGACACGGCCCCCTTCGTCGCGCCGTAGGCTTCGCGGTAGGTGTTGAGGTGCTGGGGCGTCTCGGCGGCAAAGGCCGTGGCGACGACGGAGGCAAGCGCGGCGGGCAGGAGGCGTTTCATCGAGGGATGACCATAACTGGTAACCTTTCAGTTACACGTCAACCCCGCCGCGGCCGGCCCGGGGCCGGGGTTCGCGCAGGCTTTCCGGCCCGTCCGCCCTAGCCCCGTCCGCGCAGGTGGCGGTCGAGGAACGCGTAGGCCTTCTCGCGCATCGCGTCGTGGAAATCGTGTCCGTCCAGGTGCGCGATGTTCTCGAACTTCGCCTCCGCGCCATACAGGGCGTAGATCTTCCGCACGTTCATCCGCAGGTTCTCCCAGGCCGGGCGGGTGAGCGGCTCGTCCTCCACCTTGAAGCCGACATCGTTCAGCGCGACGATGTTCAGGAACGGCCGCGGCGCCGCGAGCGCCAGCAATTCGTGCACGTCGATCGGCAGCGGCTTGCCCGCGAGGATGAAGGGCCGCAGCGCCGGACGTCCCGTCCACCAGCTCGTCCGCGCATGGTTGAAGGGGTTCTGCTGCACGCGCGACGGGTACGCGCCGCAGTTCGCCACGCCCACCTTCACGCGCGGTTCCACCGCGGCCAGGTAGCACGTGAGTCCCGCGCCCTGGGAATGGCCGAGCGAGGCGATCCGCTCGGGATCGACCTCGGGCATCGCCTGCATGACGTCGATCGCGCGCTTCAGGTCGTGCAGGTCCTTGCCGGTGCCCGACCAGAGCGGGTGTGCGTCGATGAAGGGCTGGTTGTCGAACGAACGCCGGCCGGGATACATCCGCTCGCCCGCCCCCAGGAGGTCGGGCGAGAACGTGACGTAGCCTCGCTCCGCGAGATGCAGGCCATAGGCCCGCCGGGCCGCCGTGTCGCTGAGCTTGCCGTTCTCCATCGCGCCCCGCCCGACCGCCTGCTCCTTGCCGAATTCCGTCGTGGGATGGATCGTCAGCACCGCCGGCAGCGGCCCCCGCGCGCCTTTCGGAAACAGCAGGTACGAGTTCACCCGCTCGCCCGGACTGAGCAGGTACGACACCTTGCGCTCGATCACGGCGCCCCGGTCCTTGTCGCCTTCAATCCGGATCGAGAGCGGGCATTCGAGCGTCGGCGGCGTGCCCAGCGTCATCGCGAAGATCTCGCGCAACGCCTCCGCCTTCCGGCGCCATTCGTCGGCCGACACGATCGGTTCGAGCGTCGTCGGGCTGCCCCCGCCGAACATGCTCGCGCTGCCCTTCCGCATGTAACCGAGATCGCCATACACGTCGGCGGGCAGGTCGGTCGCGCCCGCAAAGTACTCGTGCGTGACAAAGCGCTTCGCGCCGGCCGCCGTCGCCGCCGGCCCGCGCGTCGTCGCCTGCGCGGCCGCACTGCGCCGCGTCGTGAGCGCCGCGCCCAGTCCCGCCACGGCGCCGAAGAGCGTCCGCACGAATCTTCGGCGCGGAGCGGCGGCGTGCGGGACAGGGTTCTCGGAGGCGCGGGACGTTTCGGTGATCATGGTAAGGCGGGAGTTCGAAGGTGGGCGGGCGCACCCGCGGGGCCGGTTCAGGGCAGGCGATCGACGGGCTGCGGACTCACTCCTCCACCAGCACCCGCAGGTGCTGCATCGCGACGTAGCCGGTGGCCTCGTCCCTGCGCTCGACTTTGACGAGGTACGTCCCCGGACGGCGGTAGTGATGGACGATGGCGCCGTAGCCGTTCGCCGCGTGCTGGGCCGGGTCGATGTTCGACGGCACGGCCACCGGCTTCGAGCCGTCGCCGAAATCGAAGACGTCATTCCCCGGTCCCGTGCCGAAGCCGCGCGAGCGGAAGACGACGGGATCGCCCGGCTTGATCCCGAACGTCGGCGCGTACGCCGCATGCACCCAGACGACCGCCGCGGTCCCGTCCGCCTTCGTTCCGGCGTAGACGCGCACGAGCGCGAAATCATGGTCGACGTTGCCCGCGTGGTCCGTCACCGCGACGACTTCGCTGTACGTGCCCGGCCGCGCATAGGTGCGGCGCACCGTCGCCCCCTCCGCGGTGGTGCCGTCGCTCAGCGTCCAACGGTACGCGCGCACCCCCTGCTTCGCCCACGAGCGCGAGGCGTCCAGGGTCACCTCCCCGCCCGCTCTCGTCGATCGATGCGGCCGCGCGACGGCGATCAACGCGGGATCGTACTGCGCACGGTAGGCCTGCCAGAGGAACGCGTACGAATCCTGCACCCCCCACTCACCCGAGGGCTGCACGCTCTCGACGTGGAAGTGCAGGTGCGTCCAGCCGCCGCTGCTCCCGTGCTTGCCGACGTAGCCCAGGCGCTGGCCCATGCTCACGCGGCCGCCCGGCTTCAGCGCGGGATCGATCACGTCGAGGTGCGAGTAACGATAAGCCCAGCCGCGGCCGTCGACCACATAGACGACGTCGTAGCGCGGCTGCGCCGCCGGGTGTGGCACGCCGGGCGCCCGCTCGGTGCCGACCGACACCAGCGTCCCATCCGTGGCGGCGACGACCTCGGCCAGCCCCTCCGCCGCACCGATGTCCATGCCGGCATGATAATAGACTTTCCCGTTCGGTCCCGGCCGGCGCGAAACCGGCTCGTTGGAGAACCAGGTCGTCGAGCCGAACCAACGCTGCTTGATCGGATAGACGAAGGTGCCCGGCTCGATCCACGGCGATCCCGCCGGCCAGAGCCGCACGCGCGCCGCCTTCTTCAGTTTCCACCAGTCGAAGTTCGAGTCACCGGTGAGCGCGGAGACCGCGGTCGCATCCACCTGCACGCCGCCCGCCGCCACGGGCAGTTGATAGTTCCCGCAACGCAGGGCGACCCGCGCGCCATTCACCTCGAGCGAGACCGTCAGGTCCTCGAGCATGCGCGTCACGGGTTCGCGCGTGACGTCGACCTGCAGCAGCTTCACGACCGCCGTCGTGCCGTCGCTGAGCGTCACCGACCGCGTTTCGCCGACGTCGAGGTCGACGGTGCGGAGGAGCGACGCCGTCGCCGCGGCCGGGCGGGCATCCGCGGCCCCCAGTCCGGCGCTGTACAGGGCAAGGAAGAGAAGCGAAGCGAAACGGGAGAAGTGCACCGGATGCATGGCAGGAAATGACTCGGGAGAAGCCGCGTTCGGCCGGAGGTCGGGCCGGTTCAGCGGCGCGCGCCCGCGTCCACCTGTTCCTTCAGCAACCGGACGGCGGTGTCGACCATCGATTGTCCGACTTCGTCACCGCCGGTGCCGGCCTGGGACATTTCGTATCCGCCTCTCCATTTCCGGCCTGGCAGCCCGACGTGGGTGGCGCCGCGGCCATTGGCGCAACCGAGGACGAGCGGGTGCGGAAAAGGCGAACGCTCCTCGATCGCGACTCCCGTTTCGTTGAGCGGCTCGCCCGGCAACATGGCGAACGCGAGCGCACCGTCTCGCGCAGAGGTGCGGAGGCGCAGAGCTCCAGACCTCGTCTTCTCAGCGCCTCTGCGTCTCTGCGCGAGACTCCGGTTTGAGCAGATCGCCGCCACGCACGATGGGCGACGCCTGTGCGAACTCGAACTGTCGCCCCGTGCCCGCCGACTGTGAGCTCGCGACCTGCTGCCCGTCCATCGTGAGCGAGTTGAGGTCGCTTCCCATCCCGCGGATGAAAGGGGATACTACGGCGGGCCTGCGCTGATGCAACGTCCCGCGTTCCCCGCTGGCAATCGTGGAGTCCCCGGTCGGGCACCGGGACGATGGCTCTTTCGAGTGCCCCATCCCTGCGGACGGGGACGTCCGCGCCCCCAGGCTCGCCGAGGCGGTCCTAATCGACGAACGCGACCTCGTTGGACGCGAGCAGCACTTGCGCGAGTTCCTCCAGCCGCGACAGCGCGTTCGGCGCGGCCGCGGCGGCGGAATCCGCCGGCCGGCGCAGAAAATGGAGGGCAGCCTCGAGTTCGTCGGCAGCGGCCTCGCGCTGGTGGACGATCCGGTAGAGGGCGAGAATCCGCGCGTCGTCCGACCCCGCCGCGGCGACGATCGGCCGCTGCGCGAGCCTGCGCGCCTGCTCCTGCACGAACGGGCTGTTCAGCAGGAAGAGCGCCTGCTGGGGCACCGTGGTCCCCAGCCGCTGCGCCGCGCTCACGTCGGGGTTGGGAAAATCGAAGGTGCGGAACATCCCGGGCAAATTCTGGCGATCGATGAACCCGTAGACCGTGCGGCGGGTCGTGAACGGCTGCCTGGTGAGGTCGTCGGCCAGGCCCCCTCCCCGCAGGTCGAGCGCCGCGGACGCCGCGAGCAGCGTGTCGCGCAGCGCTTCGAATTCCAGGCGGCGCCGGTTGAAGCGGTGCAAAAACTGGTTGTCGGGATCGGCCGCGGCGGCGGAGGCGCGCTCGTCGCTGGATTGCCGATACGTGCTCGAGAGCAGGATCGAGCGGTGCAGTTGCTTCACCGACCACCCGCCGGCGGTGAACGACGCCGCGAGCCAGTCGAGCAGGTCGCGGTGCACGGGCGCCTCGGTGCGCACCCCGAAGTCGCTCGGGGTCCGGACCAGCGCCTGGCCAAAATGCCAGCCCCAGACCCGGTTCACGAGGACGCGCGCCGTGAGCGGATTGGCGGGATCGGCGATCGCCCGCGCGAGCTCAAGCCGGCCGCTGCCGTCGCCGAAGGGTTGTCGCTCCGCTCCGGACAGCACTTCCAGGAACTGCCGCGGCACCTCGGGGCCGCGGTTCGCGGGGTTGCCCCGGAGAAGCACCCGCGAGTTGGCCGGTTGCGCCTTGTCGACGAGCGCCATCGCCCGCAAGGGGGCGCCGGGCTCGGTCCAGTGCAGCGACTCGACGTCGCGTTTGAGGGCCGCGGTGCGATCGTTGATCTGGCGGCGGATCAGCGCCGCGGCAGCGTCGTGCCCGAGGTTGGCCGGGGCGTCGGCGGCCGCGGTGAGTTGACGCACCGCCTCGAGCCCGGCGTCGGCCAGCGGCGGCGGCGCCGGCGCCGCCGCCTTCCGGGCCGCCTGCTCCTCCGCGACCCAGGCCCGGTCGGCCGCGGCGCCCACTTCGTTGTAAACGGCCGCGACGTCAGCGAGCGACGCCGGCGGCGCCTCGCGGGCGAGGAGCGCCTGCAGCAGCGCGGCGTTGTACGCCGGCGGCTCCTCCCGCCAGCGCGCCAGCAGCGCGGCGGCCCCGCTCGCGAAGTCCGCCTCCGGCAGGGCGGCGAAGGCGAACCACGGCCCGAGTTCCGGCCCCGGCGACGCGGCGCGCGCCGCGAGCCAGGGCTGGTAGCGCTTCAGCACCTCGAGCTGCAGCTTCCGCGTGCCGGCGAAAAGCTCGAGCTTTTCGTCCGGGCGAAGCCGGGACGCGTCGTGCGCGCCGAGCAGGTAGTCCCCGGTCTTGGCGCGGACGCCGGCGAGAAACTTCTCGACCTCCTGCCGCGCGCGCTCGGCCACCCTGGCCTCGGCCGCGGCCGTCTTGCGTTTGAATTCCTGATACGCCGGGGAATCGACCAGCGGTCCCAGCAGCGGCAGCTCGGCCGGCTCCTCCGACGAGGCAAACACGCCGTGGAGCGCGTAATAGTCCCGCGTCGGCACCGGATCGAACTTGTGGTCGTGACAGCGCGCACACGTCACGGTCAGCCCCAGGAATCCGCGGGTCACGACGTCGATCCGGTCGTCGATGATGTCGTTCTGGTTGCCCAGGAAGCGGCGGCCGAGCGTGAGATAGCCGAGCGCCGCCAGCGCCGATTTGTCGTCCCCCAGCGGCAGACGGTCGGCGGCGATCTGCTCGACCACGAAGCGGTCGAACGGTTTGTCCTCGTTGAACGCGCGGATGACGTAGTCGCGATAAGTGTGGGAGAACGAGAACCGCCGCTCCGCATTGCCGACGAGATAGCCCCGGGTGTCGGCGTACCGCGCCACATCCAGCCAGAAACGGCCCCAGCGCTCGCCGTAGCGCGGCGACGCGAGCAGGCGCTCGACGACCTGCGCATACGCCGCATCCGACGGATCACGCTCGAAGGCGGCCATCTCCTCCGCGGAGGGCGGCAGGCCGGTGAGGTCGTAGGTGACGCGGCGCAGGAGCGTCCGCGGCCCCGCCGGCTCCGCCGGCCCGAGTCCCTTCTCCTCCAGTTTCGCGCGCACGAACGCGTCGACCGGGGTGCGCACCCACGAGGCGTCGCGCACCCGAGGGACGGGCGGCAGCACCACCGGCTGGAACGCCCAGTGCCGGCGGGCGGCGTCCATGTCGAGCGGATGGGCCGGGCCGCCCGAGCCGCACCCACTGCTCGAGCAGCGCGATCTTCTCCGCGGAGAGTTTTCCGCCGTCGTCGGGCGGGGGCATCTGCAGGTCTGAGCTGGCGTAGCGGACGGCTTCGATCAGCAGGCTCTTCTCCGGATCCCCGGGCACGATCGCCGCGCCGGTCGCACCGCCCTTCCGCAGGGCTTCGCGCGAATCGAGCCGGAGGTCGCCCCTGGACTTGCCGGCCTCCGCGCTGTGGCACGGATAACAGGATTCGACCAGGATCGGACGGATCTTTGCCTCGAAGAATTCCGCGTGCGCGGGCGGGAACTCGGCGGCCAAGCCGGACACCATCGTGAGGAGCAGCGCTGCAGGGAGCGCGGACGTCCCCGTCCGCACGATTCGACCGCGGACGAGGACGTCCGCGTTCCCGGGGAACGCCTTCACGCGATCAGCTCCCGCACGACCTTCCCGTGCACATCCGTCAGCCGGAAGTCGCGGCCGGCGTGGCGGTAGGTGAGCCGCTCGTGGTCGAAGCCCAGGAGCGCGAGGATGGTGGCGTGGAGGTCGTGCACGTGGACCGGCTTCTCGACGGCCTTGAAGCCGAACTCGTCGGTCGCGCCATGCACCGTGCCGCCCTTCACGCCGCCGCCGGCGAGCCACATCGTGAAGCCGTAGTGATTGTGATCGCGGCCGTTGACCTTGCCGGCATTGGCGCCCGCGGTGGGCAGTTCGACGACGGGCGTGCGGCCGAACTCGCCGCCCCAGATCACGAGCGTGTCCGCGAGCATGCCGCGCTGCTTGAGGTCCTTGAGCAGCGCCCCGATCGCCTGGTCGCTCTCGCGCGCGAGTTTCCGGTGGTTGACCTCGAGGTCGTCATGGTTGTCCCAGGGCTGCCCGTTGCCGTGCCAGACCTGGACGAACCGGACGCCCCGCTCCAGCAGGCGGCGCGCGGTGAGAAGCTGCCGGCCCTGCACGGTGTCGCCGTAAAGCGACCGCACCGACTCGGGTTCGCGCGCGAGGGTGAACGCGTCGGTGGCGTCGAGCTGCATCCGGTACGCCAGCTCGAACGACTGGATGCGCGCCTCGAGCTGCGCGTCGCGCTGCCGCTGCGCGGCGTGCCGGGCGTTGAGCCGCCCGAGCAGGTCGAGCTGGGCCCGCTGGTCGTCGCGGGACGTCACCGGATTGCGGATATGCTCGATGAGCTTTTCCAGGTCGGTGTGCGCGCTGTTGATGTAGGTGCCCTGGAAGATGCCGGGGAGGAACGCGCTCTGCCAGTTCTGCGACTCCTGGATCGGATAGCCGCCGGGGCACATCGCGATGAAGCCGGGAAGATTCTGGTTCTCGGAACCCAGGCCATAGGTCACCCACGAGCCCAGCGCGGGCCGGGGCAGCCGCGCGTCGCCGCAGTTCATCAGCAGCAGGGAGGGCTCGTGGTTGGGGACGTCGGCATGCATCGAGCGGATGACGGCGATGTCGTCGATCGATTCCGCCACGTGCGGGAACAGCTCGCTCACCTCGATGCCGCTCTGGCCATGCTTGCAGAAGCTGAACGGCGACTTGAAAGCCGCGCCGGTCTTGCGCTCCGTCTTGAGCTCGAGCGGCAGCGGGCGTCCGTGCCAGCGGGCGAGCGCCGGCTTGGGATCGAAGGTGTCGACCTGCGAGGGCCCGCCGTTGGCGAAGATGTGGATCACGCGCTTCGCCTTCGCCGGGAAGTGCGGCGCGCGCGGAGCGAGCGGCTGGTCGAGGTTCACCGGGCCGACGGACGCTCGCGATTCCGGCGCCAGCAGCGCCGCGAGGCCGAGCGCGCCGAAGCCGATGCCGCAGCGCTGGAGAAAATCCCGGCGGGTCAGAAACAGGTCTTCGGGGCGCGGGGCGTGCGGCATGGCGGGAGACGGCCGCACTCTGTCCGCCGCGTGCCGGCAGATCAACGCCAACTGTGCGGCGGGTCGTCCGCGCCGGGACCCGTTCCCGCCCACATCGGCCGACGCAGCGCAGGATTGCCACCGCGCCCGCCGCGCGCGCATCGTCGGGCATTCCCCGTTCCTCCTCCATGACCCTGCGCCCCTTTTCCCGCCGCACCTTCGTGAAGTCCGCCGCCGTAGGCTCGGCCGCCGTGGCGTTTCCCCATGTCATGCGCAGCCAGCAGGGCGCGTCGCCGAACCAGCGGCTGAACGTCGCGTGCATCGGCGTCGGGGGCCGCGGCGCCGCGGCGGTGAACGCGATGAAGGGGGAGAACCTGGTGGCGTTTTGCGACGTCGATGACGCCCGCGCCGCCCGGACGTTCAGCCAGCATCCGGACGTGCCACGGTTCCGCGACTTTCGCCGGATGTTCGACCAGCTTGGGAAGTCGATCGATGCCGTGACGATCTCAACGCCCGACCACATGCATTTCCCGATCGCGATGACCGCGATGGGCCTGGGCAAGCACGTGTTCGTGGAAAAACCCATGGCGCACACGATCGACGAGGCCCACCGGATGGCGAAGCTGGCGCGGGAGAAGAAGGTCGCAACGCAGATGGGCAACCAGGGACACGCCGCCGAGGGCATGCGACTGCTGAAGGAGTGGTATCAGGCCGGCGTGCTGGGTGAGATCGTCGAACTGCACACCTGGACCGACCGCCCGATCTGGCCGCAGGGCGTGAAGGGCTTCGACCACAGCAAGCTGATCCCGGTCGTGCCGCCGACGCTCGACTGGGACCTGTGGCTCGGGGTGGCGGCGGAGCGGCCGTACGACCCGGGCTACCTGCCCTTCAACTGGCGCGGCTTCTGGGATTTTGGCACCGGCGCGCTGGGCGACATGGGCTGCCACATGATGGATGGCGGCTTCTGGGCGTTCGATCTGCCCGCGCCGGCGTCGGTCGAGGCGGTGGCGGCCGGGCAGACCGACATCAGCGCGCCGACGGCCTCGGTGGTCACTTATCACTTCCCGGCCCGCGGCACGCGGCCGGCCCTCAAGTGGGTGTGGTACGACGGGAAGCTCGAGCCCGTGCTGCCGCCTGAGTTCGAGCTGGACCGGAAGCTGCCCGACAACAGCACCTTCATCCTCGGCACGAAGGCGGCGGTGGTGGCCCAGGCCAACTACTACACCGTGCGCATTTTTCCCGAGACGAAGATGCAGGAGCTCTCGTCGTCGCTGCCACCCAAGACAATTCCCCGCGTGCCCGGCGGCGATCACTTCGCCGAGTGGGTCACCGCGTGCAAGGGCGGCGCGCCCGCGGGCGCGAACTTCGACTATTCGGCCCGCCTCACCGAAATGGTGCTCCTGAGCAATGTCGCGGTGCGCGCCCGCCGCCGCATCGACTGGGACGGGGCCAACAAGCGCGTCACCAACCTGCCCTCGGCGAACGCCTACGTGCGCAAGGAATACCGTCCGGGTTTCGGCGTGTAGCCACGCCCCGCCCTCGCCCGCCGAAGGTCACGGCCGTGCGGGATCCGCGGCGGTGCCTACGGCTTCGCCTCGACCCACTGCACGGCGTCGATCACGACATAACCGTCGGTGCCGGCATTGCCGATCGTGACCGAACCGGTCGTGCCGCGTGTCGCGTAGCCTCCGGTCCAGCCCTGAGTCGGATCGTCGAAGCCGCCCGGGCGGATGGTGAGGCGCACCTTGGCCAGCGTGCCCTTGGGGATGATGTTGCTGTTCTGCTTGGCGTCGT
>ERZ761602.1616-NODE-1616-length-39900-cov-8.756657_pt1 | contig 39900 bp, 31 predicted proteins | sample MGYA00512165_ERZ761602 | MGnify/ENA primary metagenome ERZ761602 (study PRJEB28899, sample SAMN02445085) | bioreactor sludge metagenome | biome: EBPR sludge; isolation source: Thorneside wastewater treatment plant | place: Australia: Brisbane, Thorneside...
ACAAGCTGACCATCACCGCCACGCAGATGATGGAATCGATGATCGTCTCGCCGGTACCGACCCGCGCCGAGGTTTCCGATGTCGCCAATGCCGTCCTCGACGGCACCGATGCGGTGATGCTGTCTGCCGAGACCGCAAGTGGCCAGTACCCGGTCGAGACCGTCGAATCAATGGCGAGCATCTGCATCGAGGCCGAACGCTCCGCCGAGGTGACGCTGGACAGCCAATTCCTCGACCGGGTGTTTACCCGCATCGACCAGTCGATCGCCATGGCGGCGATCTGGACTGCCCATCACCTCGAAGTCAAAGCCATCGCCTCGCTCACCCAGTCCGGGTCGACGGCGCTCTGGATGAGCCGGCTCAATTGCGGCGTTCCGATCTACGCCCTGACGCCCGATGCCGAAACCAGCAGCCGCATCGTGCTCTACCGCGCGGTCTATCCGCTGCTGATGGACCAGGAGCACGGTGACCGCGACCAGCTTCTGGCCGAAGCCGAAAGGCTGCTCATCGAGCGCGGCGTCGTCGTCAAGGGCGACCTCATCGTCCTCACCATCGGCGAGCCGATCGGCAGCGCCGGCGGGACCAACACGCTGAAGATCGTCCGCGTCGGCGAGCACAAACCGCCGGTCGGTTGACCGTCCCGGGCGCCGCCGCGCCGGCGGCGAAGCCTGAGCTGAACTTTTCGCCCGCCCGCGCGGTCCCTTGGTCACCAGCCCGCTTCGCCGAAACCAAGGATCACCGCATGACCGCTCTCGCCGCCATCCGCCGCCCGCTGTCGCCCGACACCGGCGACTACTACGCCCTGCCGGCGCTGGCCGGCGCCGGCTTTCCCGACCCCGGCCGCCTGCCGGTTTCGCTGCGTGTCGTCCTCGAAAGCCTGCTACGCCATGTCGACGGGATCACGGTGACCGAGGCGCACGTCCGCGAACTCGCGGGCTGGCAGCCGAACGCTCCGCGCCGCGAGGAAATCCCCTTCGTCGTCGCCCGCGTCGTCCTCCAGGACTTCACCGGCGTGCCGCTGCTCGCCGACCTCGCCGCCATGCGCGACGCCGCCGTCGCCGAAGGGCGCCCGGCGACGCGCATCGAGCCGCTGGTGCCGGTCGACCTGGTGGTCGACCACTCGGTGATGGTCGACCACTACGGTACCCCGCAGGCGCTCGACCTCAACATGAGACTCGAATTCCAGCGCAACCGCGAGCGCTACGCCTTCATGAAGTGGGGAATGCAGGCCTTCGACCGCTTCAAGGTGGTGCCGCCGGGAATCGGCATCGTGCACCAGGTCAACCTCGAATACCTCGCCCCGGGCGTGCATCGCCGCGACGGGCTGGTGTTCCCCGACACCCTGGTCGGCACCGACAGCCACACGACGATGATCAACGGCATCGGCGTCGTCGGCTGGGGGGTTGGCGGCATCGAGGCGGAAGCGGCGATGCTCGGCCAGCCGGTCTACTTCCTGACTCCGGACGTCGTCGGCGTCGAGATCACCGGCGCGCTCGCCCCCGGCGTCACCGCCACCGACCTCGTGCTGCGCGTGACCGAACTGCTGCGCCAGGCCAAGGTGGTGGGCAAGTTCGTCGAGTTCTTCGGCCCCGGAGCGGCGGGCCTGTCCGTGCCGGACCGCGCCACGCTCGCCAACATGGCCCCGGAGTACGGGGCGACGATGGGCTACTTCCCGGTCGACGAGCAGACCGTCGCCTACCTGCGTCAGACCGGGCGTGATGCCGCCGCGGTTGCCGCCTTCGAGGCCTATTTCCGCGCCCAGGGCCTGTTCGGCATGCCGCAGGCGGGCGCTGTCGACTATTCTCAGGTCATCACGCTCGATCTCGCCGCGATCGTGCCGGCAGTCGCCGGCCCCAGGCGCCCGCAGGACCGCATCGCCCTGCCCGCCCTGGCCGGCACCTTCCGCGACCTGTATGCCGCCCCGGTCGCCGCCAACGGCTTCGGCCGTCCGCCGGCAACCCTGGACGAACGCTTTGCCGCCGGGCCCGGCGTCACGGTCGGCTCCGGCGACGTGCTGATCGCCGCCATCACCTCGTGTACCAACACCTCCAACCCGAGCGTGATGATCGCCGCCGGCCTGCTCGCCCGCAAGGCCGTCGACCGCGGCCTGACGGTCGCCCCGCACATCAAGACCTCGCTCGCGCCGGGTTCGCGTGTCGTCACCGACTACCTCGTCCGCACCGGCCTGCTGTCTCCCCTCGAGAGGCTCGGCTTCGCTGTCGCCGCCTACGGCTGCACCACCTGCATCGGCAACGCCGGCGACCTCACGCCCGAAATCAACGAGGCGATCACGGCCAACCAGCTGGTGTGCGCCGCCGTGCTCTCCGGCAACCGCAACTTCGAGGCGCGCATCCACCCCAACCTCAAGGCCAACTTCCTCGCCAGCCCGCCACTGGTCGTCGCCTATGCTCTGGCGGGAACGGTGCTCAAGGACCTGGCGCGCGAGCCGCTCGCGACAGACCCCTCCGGCCGGCCGGTGTTCCTCGAGGAAATCTGGCCGACCCCCGCCGAGATCGCGGAGCTGCTTGCCGCCGCCGGCGACCCGAAGCGCTACCGGGCGCTCTACGCCGACTTCACCGCCGACAACCCGATGTGGTCGGCGATCGCCGGTGCCAGCGGCGAAACCTACGACTGGCCGGCGTCGACCTACATCGCCCGCCCGCCATTCTTCGCCGGCTACACGCCGGCGCCGGTCCGCCCGCCACCGATCCGCGGTGCCCGCGCGCTTGCCGTCCTCGGCGACTCGGTGACGACCGACCACATCTCGCCGGCCGGATCGATCAAGCCCAGTTCACCCGCCGGCCTCTGGCTGCAGGCGAACGGCGTGGCGCCGGCCGACTTCAACAGCTACGGCGCCCGCCGCGGCCAGCACGAGGTCATGGTACGCGGCACCTTTGCCAACGTACGCATCCGCAACCTGCTGCTGCCGCCCGATGCCGCCGGACAACAACCGGAAGGCGGCCTCACGCGCTTTTTCGGGCCGCCCGGCACGTCGACCGCAACCGCGGAAGTGCTGCCGATCTTCGACGCCGCCGAGCGCTACCGCGCGGCCGGCGTCCCGACCGTGATCTTCGCCGGCGAGGAATACGGTACCGGATCGAGCCGCGACTGGGCGGCCAAGGGCACCCGCCTGCTCGGCGTGCGTGCGGTCGTCGCGCGCAGCTTCGAGCGCATCCACCGCGCCAACCTGGTCGGCATGGGCGTCCTGCCGCTGCAGTTCCTCGGCGACGACAGCGTGCAGTCGCTGGCAATCAGCGGCGAGGAAAGCTTCGAACTCGAGGGACTCGACGGCAACCCGGTGCCGCAGCAGGAGGTGCGCCTGGTCGTCACCGCCGGCGATGGCCGGCAGCGGCGCATCCCGCTGCGCCTGCGCATTGACACGCCGATCGAGGTCGCGTACTACCTCAACGACGGCATCCTGCCGTTCGTGTTGCGCCAGTTGCTGGCCGCCGGCTGAGCGGCGCCGCCAGCCTCATTCCGCTGGGGGCTCCCCGGCGGCGGCGAGGTGGGCGCGCACGAGCGGCACGTAGTCGAGGTCGGCGCCCATGATGTGGTCGTAGAACCAGCCGTTGATCAGGTAATGCACGCGCTCGGCGATTTCGTCGAGCGTCATCTGGCGCGCATCCTCGAGCAGGGCGACGATCATCGTGCGAAAGCGGCGGTGCAGCTCGCGGTGCGCTTCTAGCTTCGGATAGCCGCACAGTTCGAGCAACGCCTCCTCCTCACGGAGATGCTCGACGACATAGTTGGACAGGCTGGCCAGCGTCTTCATCATGCGGATCTCGTCGCCGCTGCCCTCGAAGGTCGCGGCGAGGTCGAAGAGCTGCTTGTGCTGGGCGTCGATCGGGTCGATCCCGAACACCAGCCTTTCGGACCATTCTGAGAGCGGTTCATTCATCGTGCAGGACTCCGGGTCAGGCGATGAAGCACGCCATGAGGCGACGTCATCGGCAACTCTTGCATCGCGGCGATTCCCCGCCAGCGCGGCCGCTAATGTACCATTGTACTGTTCCCCCATGCACTTCCGACCATCCAGGAGATTTCCATGCCACTCGTTTCCATGCGCCAGCTTCTCGACCACGCCGCCGAAAACGGCTACGGCCTGCCCGCCTTCAACGTCAACAACATGGAGCAGGTCTGGGCCATCTGCGAAGCCGCCGCCCAGCTCGACGCCCCGGTCATCATGCAGGCCTCGGCCGGCGCCCGCAAGTACGCCGGCGAGCCCTTCCTGCGCCACCAGATCCTGGCCGCGCTGGAGGCCTACCCGCAACTGCCCATCGTCATGCACCAGGACCACGGCCAGAGCCCGGCGGTGTGCATGTCCGCCATCCGCTCCGGCTTCACCTCGGTGATGATGGACGGCTCGCTGGAAGCTGACGGCAAGACCACCGCTACCTATGACTACAACGTCGCCGTGTCGCGCGAAGTCGTCAAGTTCGCCCATGCCATCGGCGTCTCGGTGGAAGCCGAACTCGGCGTTCTCGGCTCGCTCGAAACCATGATGGGCGACAAGGAGGACGGCCACGGCGCCGAAGGCAAGATGACCCGCGAGCAACTGCTCACCGACCCCGACCAGGCCGCCGATTTCGTCAAGCAGACCAACTGCGACGCGCTGGCCATCGCCATCGGCACCAGCCACGGCGCCTACAAGTTCACCAAGAAGCCGACCGGCGACATCCTCGCCATCGACCGCATCAAGGAAATCCACGCCCGCATCCCCAACACCCACCTGGTCATGCACGGCTCCTCCAGCGTGCCCCAGGAACTGCTCGCCGAGATCCGCGAATTCGGCGGCGACATGAAGGAAACCTACGGCGTGCCGGTCGAGGAAATCGTCAACGGCATCAGGCACGGCGTGCGCAAGGTCAATATCGACACCGACATCCGCCTCGCCATGACCGGCGCCGTCCGCCGCTACTTCGCCGAGAACCCGTCCAAGTTCGACCCGCGCGACTACCTCAAGCCGGCCCGCGAAGCCGCCAAGAAGATCTGCCTCGCCCGTTACGAAGCCTTCGGTTGCGCCGGCCAGGCGAGCAAGATCAAGGTGATGCCGCTGGACAAGATGGCCGAACGCTACGCCAGGGGCGAACTGAACCAGATCGTCAAATAGCGCCGTTTCTCCCGGTCGACCGCGACAGCCGCCTGCGGGCGGCTGTCTTGGTCAGGCGGACGGCAATTTCCTCGCCTGCGGTTCGCGCGCGGTGTTCCTGGCGGCACCGGCTGTCGCGCTCCTGAGGAGCTTCTGGAACTCGCGGTTGAACTCGCTCGTGATCGCCTCCGGATCGGGAATCAGCCGGGCATCGCCGATCACGGTCAACGACGCCAATTCGCGGTAGGTGAAGATGCTGGCCGTCATGCCAAGTTGCCGGCCCGGGTGCGGGGCCCAGGCGAGGATCCGCTCGATCGGCACGCCTGCGATGTGGAGAACCTCCTGCGGTCCGGCGACGTTCGTCAGCACCATGCTGGCCTTGCGGCCGAAAAGATCGTTGGAGAAATCCTCCAGCAGCTTGGGGCCGCGCCCGAGCAGGCTAAGCAAGGCCTTGGTGGCCAGCGGCTCGGGCGAGCGCTTGAGCTCGTCCATGCGTGCCTTGGTCAGCGCGAGGCGGTGGTCGGCGCGGGCCCTGGTCACGGCCAGATCGAGCAGCACCAGCCCGAACTCGTTGCCCAACTGGCCGATGCGCTCGGGCGGACGCAGGTCGACCGGCACCATCGCCCGCAGCGTCGTGTGGTCGACGTCGACGCCGCGCCCCTTGAGGTAGGTGCGCAGCGCACCGGTCACCACGGCCACCAGCACGTCGTTGACCTTGGCGTCGTAGCGCCTGCCGATCGCCTTGATGTCGCCAAGGGGAAATGGCTTCGACCAAGCCACGCGCTTGCCCAGAGCGAAGTCGCCCTTCAGCGGCGAAGGGGGATCGTCGGCGCGCAGCAATTCGGTCACCAGCATGCCCGCCCCGGCGGCCAATGCCGTCGCGTCGCGGGCCAGTTCGGTGATCAGGTCGATCGCGGGCGCGAACAGGCGGTCGCCGGCCCCGGCACCGATGCTCGCGCCACGGGCACGCGGGGGTGGCAGCGGCTTTGCCCCGGGTGCCGGGTCGAAGAGCCGCTGGATCACCGTCATCATCGCGGTGCCGTCGGCCATGCAGTGGTGGCAGCGCGTGATCAGGGCGCTGCCACCCTCGACGTCGTCGACCACATGCGCCTGCCACAGCGGCAGCGCATGGTCCAGCGGCATGCCGGCGATGTCGCTGACCAGGCGCATCAGCGCCGCCTCGTCGTGCGGCGCGGGCAGCGCGATGTGGTGCAGGTGCTGGTCGATGTCGAAGTGCGGGACATCCTGCCAATGCGGCGTGGCCATCGGAAAGCCCGTCTCGACGACGCGCTGGCGGAAACGGTCGAAACTCGTTATGCGCTCGCTGTAGAGCTTGCGCACCCGGTCGAAATCGAGCGGCTTCCTGGTCAGCACGACACCCATCGTGATGGCCAGGTTCGCCGGGCCGTCAATGTGGAACCAGGCCGCATCGGCGGCCGACATGGCGTACGTCTTCATCATCGTCTCTCGATCCAGTCACGTCATGCGGCCGCCAAGGGCGCGCACCCGCGTCGGGTGTTGGCAGGAAGGGAAATCCACGGTCACCATAGTAAGCCAGTGCGCCGCCGTCAAGCGGCGTAGATTCGCCAGGTTGGTTCCCGGAGTCCCTGAAAGCTCACCTGAATCCAGCCCGCCCGGCGCCTGCTCGCGCCCAGCACCTGCCGGGCAAGGCGCCGAGCAAATCCTTAGTGGGCAGCCAATTCAGCCTGGAGGTTTTCTTCGCCCGTGTCGGCGCCCTGCACTTGCCAGATCGGCTGCACACGGGCGGGCATCGGGGGTGGCCACGAGATCACCGCACCTGAATGCGGTTGGTCGCTTCCTTGTCGAGCAAATGTCCGCAGAGTGCAAGATTCCAGGCTGAAAGCCCGACTCGCCCCGTATCACCGATGCCCCGATTCCTCAGCGCACAACGAAACTACCGGCTGCGTGACGGACCTGATAGACTGATAATGTGGTGCTCACGAAGCTCTCCTGCTCCTCACCTGCACTGTTCTTACGCACCGCCCGACACTGCAGGGTGGCATTGACATAATTCTGCCTCACATCACCGGAGGTCAGACTCGACGATACCCCCTCCACGCTTACTTCGTAGTAAACCCAGTTGGCTGGTGGGCTGCTGTGGGGCGCCGGGTCGTTCAGGACCCAATTCTTCACCGAATTTTCTGTGGAACGAAGATGCTGACTGTTGGCATTGCCGGTCAGCGGGAACAAATTGCTCGCCTCGCCCTCACCGCCCAAGTGCTCATTGAGCAGATGGCCGCGAATGTATTTGTAGGGACTGCTCGCGCCGGGATCAGTTTCGAGCTTGTCCATCAGGGTACGCTGCGCTCCCGAGCGCGGCGGACTGCCGTGATGCGAGTGCGGATAATCACGGCTCAACCAGTCGATAGTCATGCGTGTCGCGACAGTGTCGCCCCCCAGGCTCATTGTCCGAGGCGAAGGCCGACGCACTACGCGAGGCATCGTCGGATCATCGAATAGTCCGAAAAGCGTGCGCAGGTTGGTTACCACCGCCGGATCGTCAGGATTGCGGGCCAGCGCAGCGCGTGTCGCTCCGATCAGGCTGACAGCACCTTGCTGTACCCGGGTCGCGCCGCCCTCTCGCGCCCTGGCCTCAAACTGGTCGAGCCGGAAGGTTACTGGCTGAGGGTCGCGGCTGGCAACCATCGGTCGCGGATTGCGCTCATCGCCGATGAAGTAGACCTCGTGGGTCTCCCCGCCGGCCGTGCGGAAAGGCTTGCGCTGCCGCCACCACTCGGCTACCCGCCCGGCCGCACCGCGCACGGCGCCCATGAAGCGCCGGCCCGTGCGGACGATCCAGTCGACGACGCGATCCAGCGCGCGGTCGATGGGCTGGCGGATGCGGTTGATGATGTTGGTGATGGCGTCGCTGACGCGCCCCAGCCCGATCAGCCGGGCGAGGAAACTGATGACCAGCGTCAGCAGGCCGGCCATGGACTGTTCGACGCGATTGGCGGCGGCGCTGATGACGCCGCTGGCGATGGCGGCGATGGAATCGATGAAGGCGGCGGCAACCTGCGCGATCTGGCGCAGGCGTTCGACGAAGAACATGATGGTGTTGTAGGTGGCGATGATCGCCTGGATGAAGGCGCCGGCTGGGTTGAGCATGGACACCAGCCGGGTGACGGCAGCCGTGACGACGTTGTCGCGGACGAAAGTGAGCACCTGCTCCATGACCATCTCGCGCAGGTTGGCGAGGCTCTCGCGGATGCGTTCCCAGGCGGCGGCCGGGCCGTCGCGGACCAGCGTGACGACGATGTCGAAGCCGGTTTCCATGGCGGCCACGGCCGTTTCGCCAATGGCCCGGACGAGCTTGGTGCGCACGTTCTGCCACGTCAGGCCGAGGACGCTGAGGACGAATTTGATGATCTCCGGCAGCGTGAAGGCCTGCGGGATGTAGACGTTGGCCCCGGCCAGCGAGCCGGTCAGCCAGCCGATGATGGCGGCGCGCAGGTGGGCGACGATGTTGCTGGCGAACTGCCGGAAGCCCTGCATGGCGGCACGCACGAGGTTGCCGACGAAGCGCACGGGGTCGGCGACGATGGTCCGGAAGGCCCCGGCGGCGCGGCGGATATAGGGCATCACGGCCGGCGCGACGACGTCGAAGATGATCTCCAGCAGGCTCATCACCTGCTGCCCGGCCCAACTGACAAAGCGCCCGGCGAAATCGCCGAAGACGCGAACGATGCGGCCAAAGGTCTGGACCGGCGTCAGCAGGTCGGCGATGCCGAGGCTGCGCAGCGTGTCCATGAACAGCCCGGGCAAGGCGCTGACAAAGCCAAGCAGGCCGGCAAGCGCCCCCTGGAACCAGGCGAAGGCGCGATTGATGGCGTTGGCGCGCTGCAGGTTCTGCCAGATTTCCTCCCGGCCGATCAGGCGCATGAAGCCGCCGATCAGCGTTTCGGCGGTGCGCGGCACGGCGTCGCCGGTGATCGGGTTGCGGCCGAGCACGGCGCAGAGCAGATCCCAGCCGCGCGTCCCCTGCACCAGCCCGGCGAGCGGCCGCAGCACGGCATCGCGGATGAATTGCAGCACGCCGGTGACGAGATTGCCGATGAAGGCGGTGATACGGTCGATCGGTTCGGAAACGATGCGCCGGGCGCGCTCCCAGACGCCGCCCAGGTCGAAGATGTCGGTCCGGCTCAGGCTGTCGAGGAAACGGTCGATGGCCTGCCGGATGCTGCCGGCGACCAGGCCGAGCCCGTTGATCTGCTGCTGCACCCAGCCGGCGACGCGGTCGATGATGCCGTAGCCGTCGAGGGTGCGGGTGATCAGCACGCCGCCCGGCATCATCTCGACCACCGCGCGCAGCAGGTTGCCCGGCGAGCGGTCGACCGCCTGCAGGTTGATGGGGTTGCGCCCGAGCACGAGCGTGAACATGCGGAAGCCGGGGATGGCTTCTGCGGCGCGGGCAAAGAAATCGAGGGCATCGCCGATGCCCAGGCGCTGCACGGCGGGCGGCCCGGTGGCCTGGACCAGCGGCGCCTCGCTGCGGCGAATCTGCGTCGCGGCGCCCTGCTGGATGGTGTGCGTCAGCTCATGGGCGATCAGCTCGCGCCCGGCCGCGCTGCCTGGTTGCCAGGCGCCGGCAGCGAAATGGATATGGTGGCCGACGGTGAAGGCATGCGCGTTCAGCGCCCGGCTGGCCTGCGCGGCGCGGGCGTCGCGATGGATGCGGATGCGGCTGAAGTCGGCGCGGAAGCGCGACTCCATGTCCTGGCGCAGTGCTTCCGGCAGGGCTTCGCCCCCGCCGGTGGAAACGGCTTGCGGCGCCGGGGCGGCCGGACGGGCCGCCTTCGTTGCTGGCGCAGCGGCTCGCGCCAGCGCCGGCGGGCTGCGCAAGGTGCCGGGCCGGGCGGCCGGCAGGCTGGCCGGCATGCTGACGATCTGGCGCGCGACCTGCTGGGCCTCGACCTCGGCCGCGTCACCCGGCGGCGAGACGCGCAGGCTCTGGCACTGGGCGTGCGTCGGGCTATTCTGAACTACCGTCGGCACCGCCACCGGCGCCACGGCCGCCGGGATCGGCGGACTCGGGCGATTGACCAGGCGGGCGGCGGCTTCCATATCCGGCCAAGGGGTCTAGAACCCCCTGCCCTCCTTGTGCAACTCCCGCCGCAGGCCATCCTCGACATCCTCGGCCAGCAGGCGACGATCGCCGCGCACCAGGCTCTTCAGCGCGGCGTAGCGGATGACGTTCATGATCGTGCCGCCGGATATCTCGTGGCGTTCGGCAAGGCGGACGAAATCGAGTTCCGGGTCGCGTTCGAGCGGCACCGGCAGCGCCTCGGTCCACAGCCGGTAACGCTCGTTGGCCTGCGGCATGGGAAAGGCGATGACCGACTGGAAGCGGCGCGTGAAGGCTTCGTCGATATTGCCGCGCAGGTTGGAGGACAGAATGACGACGCCGGGAAAGTCCTCGATGCGCTGCAGCAGGTAGCTGACTTCCTGGTTGGCGTAGCGGTCGTGCGCGCTGTCGACGCGCGTGCGCTGGCCGAACAGGGCGTCGGCTTCGTCGAAAAAGAGAATCCAGCCGCGCTGCTCGGCGAGGTCGAAAACGCGGGCGAGGTTCTTTTCCGTCTCGCCGATGTATTTGGAAACGACCATCGACAGGTCCACGCGATGCACCTCGCGCTCGCACAGCTTGCCGAGCAGGCAGGCAGTCAGCGTCTTGCCGGTGCCGGGCGGGCCGTGGAACAGGCAGGTATAGCCTGGGCGCAGCCGGGCGGCCATGCCCAGGCCGTGCAGCAGCGTGTCGCCGTGCGCCAGCCAGTCGCGCACTTCTTCGAGCTGGGCCAGGGTCGCCGGCGGCAGCACGAGGTCGGCCCATTCGAGGCCGGTCTGCACGCGCTGGGCCGGCAAGGCTTCGCCTTCCGCTCCCGGCGAGTCGAGCCCGAACAGAACGAGCAGCGGCAAGGCTGGCTGTAGCCGGGCGGCGAGCGGAGATTCTCCGGCCGGCGCCTGCAGCGGCCGCAGCACTTCGCCGCCGCCCAGCCGTTCGCTGCCGAGCAGGCGAATGGCGCGCAGGCGCTCGCCGATATCGTCGCCAGCCAGCAGGAAAACGGCCGTCTCGGCCGTCGGCATGAAATGCCCGTCGGCCGGGCCGACGACGCCGCCGAATTCGCTGTAGCCGCGTTGCGTCGCCGGATTGCGCGCCCACAGGACTTCGAGCAGTTGCGGCCGCAACAGCGGCGCGAGCGCCAGCAGCATGACGGCCCGCTCGGCCGCCCCGAGGTCGTGCCGCAACACGAAGTCGGCGTACGGCGAACTGCCAGGCACGAGCCTGGGGGGTAGCGACTCGCCCGGCAGGGGCGGGTTTCCCGACTTCTCGGCGAAATAGGTGTCGAGCCGGCGCTGCAGCAGCGCAGCCAGCCAGGCAAGATCGGCCTCGACGGCGCGGGCGGTGGCGGCCAAGGGGATCAAGGGGCTGTCCATTCGATCTGCAGGCGCTGCGGCATCCAGGGCAGGCGGATCAGGCCGATGCTCCAGGACAGGCGCGAGAGCAGGAGGTCATAGGATTCGCTGTGCGGGCGCAGCAGCCAGTGCTCGTCTTCGGCCTGCAGCAGGCCGGCGCGTTGCAGGAAGGCGACGCGGAAGCCATCGACGCTGGTCTGCCCGAGCGCCGACCAGTGGCCGACGACGGCTTCAAGCAGCGCCCGGCCTTCGCGCCGGGCGGCATCGTCGAGCAGGCCGCCGGCGACCGGCAGCGGCGCATCCGGCGCCAGGCCGAGCAGCAGCTTGGCGGTGCCGAGTTCGAATTCGAGCGGATCATCGCGGCCGGTGGCGAGCCAATGCAACAGGGCCAGCGCCTGCGGTAGCCGCGCCCACGGGAAGGGCCCGCCCGGCGGATGCCGCTCGGCGACCCAGCCGAGTGCGGCGAACAGGCGCGGCAGCCAGGGATGCAGCAGGACGAGCCCGGCGGCAGACACGGGCAGACCGGGGGCTGCCTGACGGTCAACCGGAAAACTCGGCGAAATTTGAAATAGTTCGGGCGCGGCGGCTGCGATGTCGGAACGGCCATGCGGTGTCGCGGGCGGCATCCAGGTGGATGATGCCGGCGCCATCCGCGTCAGGGCGTCGATGCGGTGTTCGATTCTTGCCCATTTTTTTCGGTCGACCGTCGGGACGGCGTTGAGCGCCGCTGCGACCCCCGCAGCGGCGCCCTCCAGAGCCTGCGCAGACGTAGCATCGCCCGTTGGCGCAGCGGAAACCAGCAGGATCGCCAGCACGAGCAGACGCAGCGCCGGATCGCGCGTTGCGCTCGCCTGCCAGGCGAACAGATCGTCAAGCCAGGATGCATCGCCGGCGGCTGCGGCGTCCCGAACGTGATCGGCCCAGTGCGCCAGTTCGGCCGCCGGCAGCAATTGGAGCAGGCGGAAGAGCGCGATATCGAGGCGCACCGACGGCAGGTCGGCGAGCCGTTGCAGCGCCGCGGCCGGCGTCTGGCTCCAGCGCACGGCCTCGGCGGCGAGCTCGCGCTGCAGGTCTTCGCTGGCACGGTGGACATCGAACCAGTCGACTTGGCCGGCGCTGAGGTAATGGCTTAGCGCCGGTTCCGGGTCAGGGGCCGAGCGCATCCAAGCGGGCGTCGACGAGCCTGGTTCGGCGGATACGCCACCGGCGAGCGCACAGGTAGCGGCCTCGGCGAGTAGCCGGGGCAATTCCTCGGCCATTCGCTCGGGCGACGACACGCGCACTTTCAGTTCGAGGTGTGGAATGCGCAGCACCTCGTCGCCGCCGGCGGCCGCGTCGAAAGCCGCCTCGAGTACCGGCAGCAAGTCGCCCGCCTGCGCCTGGCGCAGGTACTGGCGAGCGGTAAAAGCCGCCGCCGGACTGGGTGCCCGGACCTGCCAGCGCTGTCGACGGATGCGGTGCGGCGCGGTCATGGCATTTCGTTCAGCGCGGCTTCATGCCGGCATTGAACATCACCTGATTGGCGACCATGGCGGAACTGCCGACCTTCAGCTTGTTGGCCGCCTCGCTGGTCACCCGCAGGTTTTCCTGCAGTTTGCCGCTGGCTTCCTGCGAGCTGACCATGGTGATGGCCTGGCCGACCGTTTCATAGACGGCGCTCTTGTCCGCCTCGAAGCGCACGGTTTCGGCGGCATCGACGGCGAAGTACTGGACCGTCTCGCCGACGGTGTCGGCCAGCGTCAGTTCGATCTGCTTCGCCTCGACCGCTGCCTTGTCGCGCACGATCTGCGGCTGCTTGTCGTCAACCGCGATCTCCTTCATGGTCTGCAATTCGCGTTGCTGTCGCGCCGTCCGGTCGAGCAGCGTCTGCAGGTAGGCGTCCTTGGTCGTGCTCTTGCCGCCGCTCAGGTCCGGATTGGCATCCACCAGCTTGCGATTGGCCAGTACGCTCGACAGCGACTCCTTGTAGAAGGCGCTGTAGTCGGTGAGGATCTGCAGGTTGGGCGTGATCTCGGCCTTCTTGAAGTCGTCGAGGTCGAGCTTGAGCGGCTTGATGACCTTGATCGGCAGCAGGTCGGACGGCAGGCGCAGCTTGATGTCCGGCAGCGTCAGTTCGGGCTCCTCGAAATCGCTCTCGTCGTTGTCGTCAATCCAGTAGGGCAGCATCAGGTCGCCGATGACGACACCCGCGTCGTTGTACACCAGCACGAAGGTGCCGCCCGGCGCCGTGCCGCCCGCATGTGCCATGCCCGGATGCTCGTTGAGCAGGTTGGTGAGCAGCAGCTTTTCCTTGTGGCGCTCCTCGCGCTGTTTCAGGATGTCACCCAGCCAGTCGACCCAGATATGGGTTTTGGAGGCGCTCAGGACATCGACCGGCGAGGCGACGTCGGTACGGACGATGTCGCCGATTGCCGTGCGCGCCTTGGCGGTAGTGACCACGGCCGCCGACAGCGGCGCACTCCAGTCCTTGGCGACACTCTGGAATTCCTTGAATCTTCGGGCCGCCAGCGGCTTGCCGGCGCCGCTAAGCTGTTCGTCGGCCTTCACCAGCTGCTCCTTGGCCGCCGTCACCGTCTCGGTCGGCGACGGCTTGCCGGTCGTAGCCGGCACCCAGGCCTTGTCGGCATCGAAGCGCTTGACCAGCATGTCGCTGTAGGCAATGTTGTCCTTCACGTGGCCGGCGACGTCCTGGCGCCACAGGTAATGCAGGCTGTGCAGGCTGCTCTGCTTGAACTTCAGCGGTGGCAGCAGCAGGCGACGATCGTTGTGGGTCAGCGCACTCATCACCGCGATTGGCAGGTTGCGCTGGCGAATCAGTTTTTCGATGGCCTTTTCGGCGGCATCGGCCTTCATGCCAAGATGGCCTTCGATGCGGAAGAAGTCGTGGCCACCCAGGTCGTCGAGGAAGGGATCGGCGGCATTGACCTGCCCCGGTTCCGGCTGCCAGTGATAACCGGTCACCGCGTCGTCATCGCCCGGCAGCGCGCGGCTGCCGCCCCAGACGGCGCGCAGCGCTGCATCGGCCCGGTAATAGACCGGGATGGCCCGCGCCGTGAGCGGTGCGCTTTCCTGCCGGCTCGGCGTGATCTTCGGACGCTGCACCGTGGGCAGCACGAAGCCGTCGAGCAGCAGGCCGAACTGCCGCATCAGCGTGGCGACGCGCTGGCGGTCGGCATTGCTGCCGTTGAGCCAGGGCGAGGGGTAGCAGCCGGTGCGATCGGTGTTCGAGTCGGCCAGCGCGCCGAGCATCAGGTGCTTGGGAAAGGCGCCCGGCGCCGGCGCCAGCACGCTGTCGTCGGCGAACAGCGCGGCGCGCAGTTCGTTCCACAAACCGACCAGGTCCTTGGCGTGGGCATGCAGGTACTGGACACCGCCGATCAGGCCGGGCAAGGCTTCGATGCGCCGGGCGAGCAGGCCGCCCCAGGCGCTGGTGTCCGGCAGGCTGGCGACGCCGCGCTCGGTGAGCAGCCGGGTCAGCACGCCGACGGCTTCGCGCAGCGCCTTCAAGGTCATATCGGCGGCCGTGCGGTAACGTACCGCGAAGCGCTCGGCCGAGGTGACATCGACCTTGGCATCGCTGCCGGTACCAAGGTCCGGCCGGGCCGCACGCAGGCGTGGCAGGCGGCGGGCCAGCTCGGCGCCGGTCATCACGCCGGTGGTAAGGCGGATCTTTTCGGCCATCTCGCGCCCGGCGAGCAGCAGGCGGCGGGTGTTCCGGGCCGTCCGCCCCTTGTTGTCGCAGGCACCGCCGGTACATAGGTCCGGGTCGTTCTCGTAGCTTTCCATGAAGGCAATGGCGACCAGCCCGGGCAAACGATTGGCCAGATCGGCCAGGGGCTTCCCTTCGCGCGGGTCGCCCGCTTCCAGCAGCTCGATCAGGGGCAGGCGCTGCTCGCCGGCGTAGAAAGGTTCATAGGCTGGCGCGCTCTCGTCGTACTCGACCCAGCGCGCGTAGGCCGTATCCTGCGGCCAAGCCAGCAGGTCGCCGTCGCTGGTCACCCCGACGCCGCGCCCCAGGGTCAGCGCCTCCTTGGTCAGGTTCGGCCACAGGCCGCCGACAATGCCGATGCCGAGCAATTGCGTGCGCGTCAGGCGGGACTGGTCGTCGAGGTATTCGGTAATGCTGTTGAGCTGCTGCTCGGTCAGCACCTGATCGCGCTCGAAAACGGCGTAATCGGTGGTGACGGCATCGAGGCGGCGGATGATCTTGAGCGGTGCGGCCATGGTCGGACTCCCGTTCTAGCTGTCGGCAAGGTCGGTCGCGCTGCCAAGGGCGTTGCGACCGAGGACGAAGGGTGGCGGTTCCAGCTGGCCGCAGGGATGCAGGCCGCTGGCGGGGTAAACGTTCTTGGCACGGGTCAGGGCATTGACCAGGGCGGCGATCCTGGCAGCCCGCTCGGCCGTCCTGGCGCCGCTGCGGATGGCCAGCCAGTCGCGATAAGCGCCCTCGATGGCGGCCATGTCGTCGGTATTGACCCAGCAGATGCGCGGCAGGATGTGGGCCGGTGCTTCGCGGCGCAATGTCGCCTCGACGAAACGGCGGAAGTCCATGTCGCGGAAGCGGCCGGTGTAGGCCGGCAGGACGATGGTGATGCGGTCGCTGTAGGGGTCGAGGTCGGCGCAATCGACGCAGCCGGCGTCGGTGCAGATGTCCATCAGCGGATCGCCGGCTTCCTCCGGCAGCAGCAGGATGTGCTCGATGACGTAGAGCCCCTCGCCGCTGTAGCGCTCGCGCAGATGGGCGATCAATTCGGCAATGGCCGCTTCCATGGCCGCCGCATCGGCAAAGTATTCGATGCGCCGGGCGATGACCTCGCCGGACTCGGCGACGATGTTGAAGTAGTGCCGGCGCTCGGCCTCCGGGGTTTCGTCCGTCCCGGTGCGCTTGCGGGCATAACCTTCGGGCCGCTGGGCGCGGGCGATGGCTGCTTCCATTTCCGTCCGCGCCGCCGCCTGCATGGCGTAGTGCGTGCTGCTCGACAGCAGGATCTTGCCGCTGACCGGGTGGCGAATGCGGAAGCGGAATTCGTCGCGGCTGTCCGGCACCGCATCGACCTCGGCATACATGTCGTAGGCCACGTCGGACAGATTGCGCCGCCCCGGATTGACGATGTCGAGCAGGCGGGCGATGCGCCGCTCGTATCCTGAGAGATTGGTCTGCGTGTTCCAGAGTTCGCCGGGCGCCGTCAGGCGGGCGTTGTAGCCCTGCCCGCGTCGGGCGCCGGTCTCTGCGCTGGCATCGAGGAAACCGCACTTGGCGGCGGCCGCCTGCGCCGCTGCCAGCCCGAAGCGCGCCTGCATGACGGCGACGTAGTCCGAGAAATCTTCCGCGTAGCGGGCGAGCAGATGGTCGAGGAAGCGGTTGCGACGCACCAGTCCGGTGTCGCCGGGCTCGACGACATCGGCGTCGAGACGGACGGCGTCGAAACCCTCAGCGTAGATCTTCGGCCAGTCGGGGAAATCGGTGACCAGTTGCCCGTAGTAGCTGCCGGCGACGGCCGGATCGCTCGAGAACAGGTCGCGGACATGGGCGAGCTGGGCCGCGTAGCCGGCCATCACGTGATCGAACAAGGTCAGCCAGGCTTTCAGCTGCAAGGCCTGCGCCTGACGCTGGGGCGTCGCGCCCGGCGGCAATCCGGCTTCCGACAGGCCGTAGATCGTCGGAAAATGCGCCTGCACGCTGCGGTAGCGCGCCGGGTTACGGTAACGGCCGAGCGGGATCGGCCATTCCTCCGCCACCGCCGCCTCGAGCTTGACGCGCTCGTCCCGGCGCAGCGCGTCGAGGTGGGTATCGACCCGGGCAGGGTCGGGCGGAATCGGCAGGTTTTTCTTGTAGAAAACCAGGCGCCCCGGCAATTCGGCCAGGCGCGGCTGGCATCCTTCAGCCACCGGCATGCGCCATTTGTCGGCCGGTTCCTGTGCCTTGCCGCTGCTGCCGAGGGGATTCATCACGATGTCGCGGATGGCGATCACGCCCGGGATGTCCATGATCACGCTGATCACGTCGGATAGCCGGATCTCGCGACGCAGGTCGGCATCGGCCAGATCCGCGTCGGCGATGAAACCGTTGGCCAGCCGCGGCCCCTGGAAAATTTCCGGCACCGTCCAGGTCGAGCCGTCATCATGCGTGCGGGCCAGCATTTCGCCGAGCGTGTAGTTATGCACCGGCGGCGCCAAACAGCGATCGACGGCAAAACGGATGTCGGCAGCAACGCGGTTGGCATCGGCCTCGGGCGTCAGGTCGATTTCGGCGCACAGGCTGAACCAGTGCGGCTGCACACGCTGTACCGGCGCGACGAAATCCATGCCGAGGCCACGGTGGGCATGCAGCGTGGCCAGCGCGTCGCGGTCGATCTCGGTACGCCGCTCGGCGGTGCGCACATCGTCCATGTATTCGAGCGTCACGCGGTAGCGGCCGCGCACGGCAATCGGGCGCTCCGTCTGGCTGCCGGTCGGCTGCACGCTCAGCTTGCCCTTGGCCGGATCGGCATGCAGCGTGGCCGGCATCGGGTGCAGCCAGGCGTTCTTGATGCCCGGCCGGTCGATCAGCAGTTTGCGGTAGTCGGCCAGCGTCACCGGCGCATTGGGCAGGATGCGGCTGGCGCGGTCGAACAGCTTGTCCATCGCGGCCGCGTTGTCGTCGGGCACCGCGAGGATGTCCTCGATCGGGAGGCGCGCCCGGTAGGCAAGGTCGGTCAGCGCATAGGCGAGCAGTTCGAGCTGCGTGATGCCCGGGTCGTGCGTGTTGTGATCGGTCCAGCTGCGGCCGGACAGGCGGCGCGCAGCGGCCAGGCCGATGTCGAACAGCTGGCGCTGATCGAGCGCCGGATCGGCGGCGGGGCGGGCGGAGATGGTCGGACGGAGCAGCATGGCTTGGCTCGCTTCAGTCGGTGGCTTCGCCGATGACCTGGCGGGCTGCGGAGACGAGGATGACGTCCGGCCGGTCGGCGACGATCTCGGCGACGTCGTTCACCAGCAATTCGCCGGCGCCGGCCAGGCCGCAGCGGAAGTCGGTAACGTAATCGACATCGGGCTGCTCCTCGATGAAATCGAGCAGCACCGAGCGGTAGATGCGACCGCCGAAATCGAGCTGGCGGCCAGCCTCGAAGGCCCAGGGCGACAGGTTGCGCAGGATGGCGTCGTGCAGTTGCTGGCGCGTGTAGTCGAACGGCCGGCCGGCTTTGAAGCGCACCTTGAAGGCGAGACGAATAGGCACGTAGGACGGGTTGCGCACATGCACCGTGACCTGCGGCGCGGCATGCGCCTGCGCCAGCTCGGCCATGCGCGTCAGGGTGTCGAGATCGACTTTCGGCTGCAGCAGGTCGGGCAGGTTGCGGTTCCTCAGGTCCGGCACCGCGACGATGAGCACATGCCCCGGTTCCATCCAGGCCGTGTCGCTGGCGTGCGGCACGCACTTGATCCGATGCACGCCCGGGAAGGCTTCGAGCAGCAGGCGTTCGTAGTCCCACGGCGTGATGCAGCGCTGGCGGTGACGCAGTCGTTCGGCCGCCCGGCGGCGCAGCATCGCGTCGCTCTCGCCGGCCCGGCCGCCGAAACTGGCGTAGGGCTGTTCGATCTTCTTCAGGCCGGCCGGGGCTGCCGTCAGCTTGGCGATGCTGCCCGGCGGCAGGGTTTCGACCGGCGGCGCATCCGACCCGGCCTCCGGCCAGACGCGCGCCACCTCGACGGCATTGGCATGGACGCCGAGCAGCCGGCAGGCGGCACCGCTGCCGCTGGCGATGGCGGCCTTGAGCCAGACCGGGCCGGGAGGCATCCAGGTGTTGTCGGTCGTCGTCCAGCGCGGCAGCACGATGCCGACGATGCCGCTGGCGCGTAGCCCGCGCGTCGTATCGAGCGCCAGTTCGTCCGGCGCCACCGGACGCCAGTGGTTGTCGCAGAGCACCGACCAGCTGACCGGCCGGGCCGGCAAATCGGGATCGGCGCTGCCCTCGGCAACCTGCAGCAGCAAGTGAATGCTGGCGCCGGCGGCGACTCCCTCGACGCCGACGATGAATTCGCCTTCGTCCGGATAGGCCGGCAACACGCCCGGGCGCTTGTCGACCACCCAGGCCGGATCGCGGCGCAGGAAGGGGTGTTCGCGCCGCGCACCGAAGGCACCGACATGGAAGAACTGCAGGTCGGCCGCTGCCGCGAAGGCTGCCGCATCATTGCCGGACAAGTCGCCTTGCGGCAGCCGGGCGGTGTAGCTCAGGCTGATCTCCTGCACCGTCGGCGTGTAAGGCTCGTTGAGCACCTTGGGTTCTTTGGCGCGCGCCTGGGCCAGCGTCTCGGTGCGATAGTCGGCGTGCAGGAAATCCTCGATCAGTGCGATGGTGACGAAGCCGGGGCGCGCTGCCGGCGGCGGTGGCGGTTCGGAAGCAGCCCCCGGCTGTACCTGCTGCAGCTTGCGGCCGAGCAGGCGGGCGAACAGGTTGCCGCCGTGGAACAGGCGATAGGCCATGCTCGCCTGGGAAACCACCGGGATGGCGTAAGCCGGCGCCTGCGGGCTGAGGGTCGTGACGCCGTCGGTGCGCTGCATCAGGTTGAGCTGGCGCACCGTCTGGCTGCCCGAGGCATCCTGATAGACCAGCCGGGCCTGCACGCCGTTGGCGATGCTGCTTTGGCGCGAATATTGGCCGTACCAGCCGCCCAGGTCGGCCGGGGCGCCCTGCCAGGCGAGCTTGATGGCCAACTGCGTCAGCGGCTTGGCCAGCGCTTCCGGACAGCCGACCTGGAAGCGCGAGCCGGCGACCGGCTGCGGACCGAAGGGCTGGAAGGCCTTCTTCGGGTTCAAGGTGCCGAAGTCGTTTTCCAGCGTCAGGTTGCGGGCGCCGTCGACGCTGACCTCGAGTTGCAGCCGCTCCGGCCGCAGGCCGGCGAGCGCCGCATAGCGGGCGGCGGCTTCGGGGTGCAGCAGCAGTTGCAGGACCGGCAGGTCGGTGGCGAAGGCATGGCCATGCACCGACGCGGCGCAATCGACAACCGCCGGCTCGCTGGCGGCGATGACGCAGGCCAGCTGCAGGCGTTCGCCCTGCGCCGAGGCGCTGAGCGGATAGGGGCCGAGCCAGCCTTTGGCGCCGGTCACATAGGCTTGCAGCGCGGCGCCAACGTCGCCGGCCGACAAACCGCTGGCGGCCAGGAAACTCAAATCGACGCTCAAGCTGACCCGACGCGCCCCTTCCTGCAGGCGCAACAAGGACGACGCGATGGCGAAGCCGACCGGCGCCGGGCTCAGGCCGGCATGACCGAAGGCTGGCCAGGCGGGCTTGGCCGGCGGCAAGGCTTCGCCGAGCCCATCGGCCGAATCGGCGACCGGCGCGAAGCGCAGGCCGGCGGCGTCGCGATAAACGCTATGGCGGGCGACCACCTGGCCGGCGCCGACCAGCAGGTCGTGCACCGGCGCATACAGGCGCTCGGCGCCACGCGCATCCTTGCCGCCGGTGAAGCGCATGGCCGGCTTGACGGCGAAAGGCGCCGCACCTTTCTTGGCCTCGAGGACTAGATGGGCGTGTTCCGGCTGCGGCGGCAGCGGCCGGAATCCGAGGACTTTGCGGTATTCGAAATCGAGATGCTCGCCGCCGAGATCGTTGAGCGCCTGCCGGGCCGGCTCGAGCATCTCGAGGAAGGCGCCGAACAGGCCGAGATGCGGTGGCACCTTGCCATCGTCGCTCAGCAGCGCCTCGGCACCGGGCGGGAAGAGCCCTTGCCAGTTTCCGCTGACGGCCTTCGGGTCGAGGTCGTAGAAGTTTAGGCGGGCCGCCAGGCGCCGCGCTTCGGCGATGCGTTCGGCCGGCGTCCGGGCGTCGATCAGCGCATGGCCCGGATCGAGTGCCGCCGGCAAGCGTTCATCCTGGCTCTGGCCCAGCCCGGGGATGTCGTTCTGCAGGATGCGTTCGGCGGCCATGATCGATCAGGCCCCGCCCCGGGGCAGCACGGCGGCACGCGCTTCGTTGGCGTCGCTGGCGTAGAAGGGATAGACGAGGTTGTAGCGCGAGTTGGTGGCGCGCACTTCGTAGTCGAGCCGGATGTTGAGCTGGCCGCTGGCCGGGTCAGGGCTGTCGACGCTCAAGGTCAGCACCCGGATGCGCGGCTCGTGGATCAACAGCGCGGTACGCACGCGATCGAGCAGTAGTGTGCGCATCGTCGTACTCATCGGCTCGAACAGCATGGCATGCATGTCGAGGCCGTATTTCGGCGCAAACAGCCGCTCGCCGGCCGCCGTGCCGAACAGGATGACCAGGCTTTCGTGGATGTCGTCTTCGTCCGCGACCATCGCCGCGCCGCTGGTCGTGAATCGCGGCGGAAAGGCCCAGCCGGTGCCGAGAAAGGAATCGAGGGGCCCGTCACGCTCGCTCATCGCCCGCTCCCACGGCTGCACCGCCTGCCTGACGGTCAACCGGCAAAAATGGCCAAATTTGAAATTTCATCGCGCGCCTCAGCCGATCATCACGGTCGGATTGCCGACCAGCACGCTGGCCGCGCAGCCGCAGATATCGCCGACCCGCAGTGCCGGCCGGCCACCGATCATCACCGTCGCGCTGCCCATCGTGAACGGGCTGGCCGACGGGCCATGCTGCGGCGGCAACGGACAGGCATGCAGGGCGCCCAATACCGCCGCCGGCTTGCCGCCGATCATGACTGTCGGCACGCCCGGCCCGGTGACCGTGCCACCGTGGCTGGTGATATCGCCGACACAGGCTGCTGCAGGCATCGTCGTCTCCTAATTGATCTGCACCATGGCGCCCGTCACCTTGGCCATGCCGCCGCCCTTCAGCTCCGCGCTGGCGCTGCCTTCGAGCGACAGTTGCGCGGAGGCCTTGAGGCTGATGTTCAGGCCTTCGAAGCTGGCATCCATGGGGGCCTTGAACTCGATCTTGCCGGCGCTTTCGATGTGTACGCCGTCGCTGTCGAGCGTCAGTGTGTTGCCGTTCTGGTCGGCCAGCGTGACCGAACCCTGATCCTCATCGAGCACCAGCTGATTGCCGGCCGGCGTCGCCAGGGTCAGCACGACCTTGTCGTCGTCGAAGTGCACGGTCATGCCGGAACGGCTCTTGAACATCTTTTCGTGGTTGTCGCTGTCCGGCGCGATCGGTGCAGGTTTGGCGCTGCTGTGCAGCATGCCGAGCACCACCGGGTAGCGCGGGTCGTCGCCGAGGAAACCGACCGTCACCTCGTCGCCCACCTCGGGCCGGAAAACGAAACCGCGGTCGTCGCCGGCATCCAGGCTGGCCACCCGCGCCCAGACGCCATCGCTCGACAGGCCGAGCATGGGCAGGCGGACACGGATACGGAATTCGCTGTCCGGATCGACGATGTCGGTTACGACACCGATCTGCAGCCCCTGCGCCGCCGGCACCAGGCCGCTTACGCCCTGACGGCCACGAGGCGTGAGCGCCTCGGGTTCGGCACCTCCGAACTGCACGTGCGTCTTCCAGCCCTGGACCAGGCTGAACTCATGACGCACGCCGGTGACGAAGGCCTGGCCGTTGAAGCGTTGACCAAGCCCGGCGAGCTCGACGACGACACCCGGCTTTACGATGGCGATGCCTTGGCACTTGCCGCGGCCGCAGACCTGATCGACCTGCCGGACCAGCGCCTGCCCGTCGGCCCAGGCCTGGATTTCGGCCTCCGGCACGGCGGCATGGCGCAACTGCACGGTCTGCCCGGCAACGTCGGCCAGCGCATCATGCGTTAGGTTGCCCGGCGGCCGGAAGGATGGCGTCGTCGCCTCGACCTCGACCGTCTGCTGGCCGGCCGCATCCCAACTCGTACCGGCGATGGCCGACTGGCGGCGGGCGTCGATCTCGCCGTCGAACTCGAGCAGGGTCGCACCGTAGTTCAATGTGCACACGCTCGCCCCGCCCAAGGCCGGCTTGCGCACGACGACCTTCTCGCCTTCGCACCAGACCAGTTGCCCGTTGGCAGCCGCGCGGGCCAGCAGGAAATCCCAGTCGGTGGCGTGGTATTGCAGCACCTGCTTGTGGCTGACGGTGGTGGCTTCGACATCCTTCCCGACGCCGGCACCATCGAGCAGCGCCCCGATGATGTCGCTGTCGGTCTGGTCGAAGAAATCGGCACAGCGTTCGGCCACCGTCAGCTTCATCGCGGCATGGCGGCAATCGACGACGAATTGCGAGGCAGCCCCTTCGCGGACGCGCAAGCCGACCCGCACGACCTTGCCGATGAACAGCGAGGTCGCATCGCGGCCGCTACCGGCGAGGATTTCGACCTTCCGGCCGGGCGCGAAGGTATCGCTGTCGGCCAGCGGAAAGCGCCCGCTCGCCGCCGCGCCATCGACATAGACCAGGCGCGCCGAGGCGATCTTGTTGGCTATCGCCGTGACCGTCACGCCGACCAGCTGGTGCTCGCGCGACACCACCCGGTCACCGGCCTTGACGGCGAATTCGCGGTGTTCGGCAGCTATGGGCAGCGTGCGGGTATCCGGCATGGCCTACTTCTCCAGCGGCGGAAAATACACGACGCTGCCCACGGGCAAGGCGCGGAAGTCGTCCAGCCCGTTGGCCTCGGCGACCCGCAGATAGAGGCCGGGGTCGCCGTAGATCGCCGCGCACAGGGCGGGCAACTGGTCGCCAGCCTTGATGACGCGCTGGTGGGTCAGGTCCGGCGAATGGTCCTGGGCCATCGCGACCCGCGTCTGGTCGTCGGAGTTGTCGGTGAAGGCCGCCGTGATCACCGCCCGCAGCGGCACGCCGTCCGGCCGGAAGAGCTTGTAGGCGATCGAGGCGCTCTTCAGCACGCAGCGCTTGACCTGCAGCGTGCCCCAGACGATTTCGAGATAGTTGGTGCGGTGGATGTCGCCGTTGTAACCGGTCACCTGCTGGAACTGCTCGACCGCCTGCTGGACGTCAAGCGGCCTGCCGTTGGCGCCGGTACCGTCGAGGAAGAAGGTCAGCGACAGGTCGCCCGGCTTGATCTTCTTGAACTCCATGCGGCTGTTCGTCGTCCCCGAACCCTGTGCGGCGTCGTATTCGACTTCGTAACCGAGCGTGATCTCGGCCGGATTGACGAAGGCGACGAAGCTCGAGATCGGCGCGTCGCTGTAATCCGGCCGGGCATGGGCGAGGATGGTCAGCTTTTCCAGCATGCCGGCCGGCGTGCCGCCGACGTCGATCTGGCCCAAGCCAGCGCCTGCCTGGAAGCTCACCTCACGGCTCCTCGCGTTCGCGCAGGATGTCGAGTACGCGGGCGACGCATTCCTCGACCAGCGCCTGACGATCCGCGACCGGCATCGTCGCTTCGGCCGGTGCGGCAACGCCACCAGCCTCGCGATTGCCGACTTCGACCGAGATAACGACTTCATCGACGATGACGGGCATATCCGGGGGCTCCTAATTCCTGTCGACCGTAAAGTACTGGTAGGCCAGTTGCAGCGACTCCAGCGCGTAGGTGTTGTTCGCCGCGTTGAGGTCACCGATCGCCCACCTGGTCGGCCAGGCGCCGACCAGATGCCAGGTCATCAACGGTTCGTGCAGTTCGCTGAGCAAGGCGACATCGACGGCGCGCGGCTGAATCTTGTAATCGACGATGCATTCGCGCAGCCAGTCCCAGACTTCGGAGTTTTTCAGCAGGCCGCGCTTCAGCACCAGCTCCGGGTACTTGGCGCGCGTCGGGTACTTCTGCACGAAGCGGTTCTCGCCGCCTTCCGGCACCTCCTCGCTGCCCATCTCGACCGACAGGCCACCGACCTCGGTGAAGCGCACGTCATCGACATTCGTCATTCCGAGGACATCGACGCGAAAGTGGAAGCAGACCGGCGGCGTGTAGCTTGCCATCGCAGCGCGTTCCGTCAGCCGATCAGCTGGTCACCACCGTCAAGCCTTCGTGGGCGATCTCGATCGACTCGATCGCCACCTCGTTGGCCGAGGCTTTGAGCTGCGGGCCTTCGACCTTGACCGGGAAGGCGCGGGCGACCTGCCAGGTCATCACCGGGTTGTGGTCCTCGTCGAGCAGCTTGATGGTCAGGTCGCGCCGTTCTATCTTGTTCAGCCGGACCGTCGACAACCAGTTGAACAACTCGTTGTCGGACTTGACGATGCCACGCTTCAGCGTGATGTTGCTGTACTTGCGCAGGCCCGGCATCTTTATTGACGAGTACTCCGGGAAGGAGCCGTCGCGATACTCGATGGCCTGGATTTCCTGCGTCAGGCCGGAGACCTCCGAGAAGCCGACGCGCGTACCGCCCCAGTCGACGCTGAAGTGGAAGACCGCCAGGGGATATTGGGCTTGAATGGGCATGATTTTTTTCCTTTCGCGTCAGGGGCGGATCAGCTGGTCTGCAGCTTGTGCGAGAACTTTAGGATGATGAATTCGGCCGGCCGCACGACGGCCATGCCGATCTCGACGTTCATCCGCCCTTCCAGGACATCCTGGGCGCTCATCGTCACGCCGAGGCCGCAGCGCACGAAGAAGGCGTCCTTCGGGGTCGCGCCGGCCAATGCGCCTTCGCGCCACTTCTGCGTCAGGTAGTTGTCGATCATGCCGCGCACCTTGACCCAGGTATTGGCGTCGTTCGGCTCGAAGACCGCCCAGTAGGTCGATTTCTTGACCGATTCCTCGACCATGTTGAAGAAGCGGCGCACCGAGATGTAGCGCCATTCGTTGTCGTTGCCTGCCAGCGTGCGGGCGCCCCAGACCAGCGTACCCTTGCCGGCGAAGGCGCGGATGGCATTGATCGATTTACCGGCCGTCGCATCGACGTTGAGCGCGTCGGTTTCGCTTGCAGTGAAGCTGGCTGCCGGTGCGATGACGCCGTTCAGGCTGACGTTGGCCGGCGCCTTCCAGACACCGCGCTGGCTGTCGACCAGCGCATAGATGCCGGCGATGGCACCCGAGGGCGGGCAAAGCGTCAACGTCGAACCGATTCCCTTGATGATGTTGCGGTAGGGCGTGAAGTTGTCGTACAGGCTCTGTTCGTAAAGGCGGGCGTAGTTGTCGGCCGCGGCGACGATGGCCGAGAGGCCGGCGTTCACCGCCGTGAAAGCCTTCTGGATACCCGGTAGCGCCGCGTCGAGGCGGGCCGCGACGGTGGCCGAAGCGACGGTGGGGACGTTGCCGCTGCTCGCCGGCGGGCCGCCATCGGCATCGGCGCGGAAGGTGTTCTCCCAGATCGCAGTCGTCGGCGGGCTGTTCTTGTCCCACTGCTCGGTATAGCTCGCCTGCGCTGCCTTCAGTTCCTTCTCCAGGGCCACCAGAGGCTTCAGCGCCGGCACCAGCTGGCCGGTGATGAGGGTGCGTATATCGCCGGTCTTGGCGCCGCCGTCACCGACCAGGTCGGTACAGGTCAGCGGCGTACCGGCGATCAGGCCGTCGACTTTCCTGGCGATGGCGTAGCAATAGGCGAACAAGGGCTGGGCGCTGGCCACGGTTTTGCCGGCCAGGTAGTCCGCCACCTTCCTGGCGAAGGTGCCACCGACCGAGAGGCCGCCCTCACCGAGTTCGCCGACGCGGGTCGCCAGCGTTGCCACGTCGGCCTGAGCGGCATCGAGCGACTTCAAGATATTCAGCACGGCGCTGTCGGTCGTCAGATCCTTGAGCGGCTGGGCGACGCCGTTGCGCACCACTTTGTCGCGCACCTGCGCGTAACCGACCCGCTTGCTGTAGTTGAGCTTGAGCCAAGGCGTGTAGGCTGCGCCGTACTTCAGGTTGTTGATGCCGATCTTGTCGCGGAAGCTGGCGCCATTGACATCGCCGAGGCCGAGATCGAGCACGGCGACGCGATCCTTTAGTTCGCCACACTGCTTCAGGGCCTCCTGCTGCACGGCGGCCAGGTCGTCGGCGCCAAGTGTCGCGGCATCGGGGAAGAGCAGGATGGTCGGTTCGTCGACCTTGGCGACAGCCTGGATGGCCTGCTTGATCGGATCGCGCTCGACGCGCGGCGCCGTCGACTTGTAGGCGCCGGCCGAAACGATGTAGCAATCGCCGCCGCCGTTGTCGTAGAACAACCGCAGGCTGTCGTACAGGTAATAGCTGTTGGCGATCTCGGCCGACAGGAAGTTGCCGGACTCGTCGATGGTCGCCTTGCTGACCTCGTATTCGGGCCCCTTGCCGAACAGGCTCTCGAACTCCAACAGCGAATTGATACGGCGCGGGACACGCAGCAGATCGTCGGCGGTTAGCTGCGTCGTGGTGGCGGTGTAGCCGACGAAGGCGGGAATCGCGGTTTCCACTTCGGCGACCGAAGGCGGGAAGACCGAGATTTCTTCGATGTAGACGTCAGGTGTGCGGTAGGTAGGCATGGATTGACCCCCTTCTAGGACTTGGCGAGGTGGACGACGAAACGCGCCTGCGCCCGGTCGCTACCGGCCTGGGGCAGATGCTGGACAAGAACTTCGTTGTTGCGTTTGAGTTGCAGCTTGCGATAGCCGCCGGCCCGGCGCGCCACCGGCGCCAGCGACTGGAAAAGGACAACGCGCGCCGAGGCATCGCCGAGCGAGGCCGGCGGCAGGTCGTCGGCAGCAAAATCGGCTGGCAGCACCTTGGCAAAGGCGATGGCCGGCCGCGCCTGCTCGGCGGCACCGGCATCGGTGAGCTGGAGCTGATTGAACTCGTTGGTGCCGAAGTTGCGCGCGACGACGTAGTACTGAAGCACATCGCTGCGCGCCAGCAACGCGACGCGCAGGGTCGGCGGCGTGGCGTAGAAGGTCGGCGCGATGGTCACGGCGACAACGCACCACAAGGCCTGATCGGCGAGCGAGCGGGACAGCAGCCAGGTGCTGCGCTGCTCAGGCCCACCGGCAGTCTCGCTCAGGGTGTAGCGTCCGGCCGGCCAGTCGCGGGTTGCGAACATCGCCTCGTTCTCACCGGCTACCAGCGTCTGCTCGGCGAGCGTCACGCCGTTGCGCTGCCAGCGCAAGCTCAGGGGACGGGCGACCTGTACCGGCACGATGCGTTGCTGGGCGGCAATCCAGCGGGCGTCCACCGGGGCGGAAAACGCCGTTGGCGAGGCATCGTTGGCATACAGCGGCAAGCTGCCGTCCGGTAGCGGTGGCTGGGTGAAATTGGCGAAGGCCGGGTTGAGCTGGCGCAGGCCGACGAACAGTGTTGTGCCAGCGATCTCGCTGAGCGCGTTGCCGGCCTCGTCGGTCTCGAACAGCACCAGCAGGCGCCCCTCGCGTTCGCGCACGAGCAGGCGCCCGGCCGCCAGGGCCGGCTCGTCGCTCGGCACAACAAAAGCGAGGTCTGGGCACAAGCCGCCGTAGTAGCCATGGGTCACTTCGATCTGCAGGAGGGTGCGGAAGTGGATGCCCATGATGTCGCCCTAGCGGTTGCGCAGATCGAGGCCGATATCGGTAATCGGCTCGCCCGGCTGGAAGGGTTCCTGGTCCTGGATGGTTACCAGCCGTGCCTTGTAGAGCACCGAGGGCTGGTACTTGGCGCCGACCGCGGCCCATAGCTGGTTCAGGGTTTCCGGCCCGACGCTGTAGAGCTCCATGACGATCTTGCCGACGCGCGGATCGAGATGGGGATAGTCGTCGGCCGAGAAAGCCGGGTGCGACTGGAAGAAGGTCAGCACATGCGACAGCGCCTTGAGCGTGGTCGGGTAATCGACCATGCGGGCGGCGAAGAGCAGTGTCAGGTTGAGCTTCAACTCGGGTTGCAGCAGCAACTCGCGGCCGCCACTGACCACCCGGCTTGGCAACTGCTGGCGCATGACCCGTTCTTCCTCGATGTTCACGATGCTCAGGGCGACCGTCCCCGAGGCGATGGCCAAGGCACCCTTGTCGTCGAGCACTGCGGCAGGCACCATCCGGAAGGGCGTGGGCGAACCCGTGCGCCGCAACAGGTAGGCGTTGAATTCATCCGCCAGGAACGCGACCGCGATGTCCAGCATGACGTCAGCCTCTTCGAGTACCGCCACATCCGCGACGGGAGACCGTCGACGGCAGCCGTTACCACACTTGTGCAGCCAATTGCGACCAAGTAAATCACAGTCGCCAAAATTTGTCACCGACATTCGGAACACGTGCAGGGTACAGGTAATCGGTCCGGACTTGTAGCAAGTGATCTGTCCGGTTTCATTCCGAACCATTACCCGCACAAGCGAAGAAGGTTTGCACGAGAACGAGACTGAACGCCGTCACCCATTTGGGGTTTCCCCTCGCTCTCCTGTCGCGCTCGGCCTGGTCACCCCGGCGTCCGGCACGAGATGTTCATGGCATGTCCGGTTCGCTTCTCCGTTGCCGCCGGCCACCGCGAACATGGCACCCGGAGCCTTCACGAGCCCGGACGCGCGGGCTAGCGGCTCGCGCGCGACCTTGCCTGCGTCAGGCGGCCGGGGTGCGTCCCTGGTTGAGCCAGCGAACGCGACACCAGCCAATCCGCCGATCTCGCCCACACCGCAGCTTGCGCCCCGCTTCCGAGGATGACCCCCATGTGCCCGCCCGGAGCAAGCGCGAAGGTCTTGTCCTGCGCATTCACAAGGTCGAGGATGCCGCGCGCGGTTGACGCCGGCACCAGGACGTCGTTTTCACCGGCAAACACCAGCATTGCCGAGCGAATCCTGCGGAAGCGCGAGATCTTCCGGCCCACGTCGATCTCGCCCGCGGCGAGTCTGTTGTCGAGAGCAACCTTGACCACGAAATCCTGCAGCACACCTGCGGGGTAGGAAAGCATGTTGTTCAGGTAGTTCGACGTCGTGCTGTGCGACTCGACGAACTCGCGGTCCCAAAGATTGGTGATCAGGTCCCAATAGGTCGTGACGCTGCCAACGGGGTCGGTGAGCTTGAAAGCCAGCGTCGTCACCCAGCCGGGCGTGTGCAGCTTTTCCGGGTTCATCGCCAGCAGGCGAAAGTCGGTGTACTTGCGGATCAACATTGCCGGGGTATTGAGAGCCTGCGCCACGCCGCCCACCATGCCGCCACCGCGCATGTCGATGGGACTGGCGACGGTGACGATGTTGCGAATGCCCGTGTTTCCCGGGAGTCCGGCGTGAATCAGGGAAAGCAGGCCGCCCATGCACCACCCCAGCAACGAGACCTCGTCGACACCACTGTGCGCACGAACGGAAGCCAGCGCCTCACCCATCATGCGGTCCGCATAGTCCCCGATGTTGAGCCTGGCGTGGCGACGTCCCGGCTTGCCCCAGCAGATGAGATAGACCTTGAAGCCGCGCGCGGCCATGTAGCGGACGAGGCTGCGATTGGGCATCAGGTCGAAGGTTTCTGTCGTGACCCCAAGGGGCGGTACCAGGACCAGCGGTACCGCATGCCTGCGGCGCCGGACAGGCAGGAGGGTACCGTCCTCCAGCTCGATGGCGCGCTCACCGTCCAGTGTGTAGTGACGCACCGTCATCGGATCGCCGACATGCACCAGTTCGAATTCGGTCCGTCCGGACTTGACCAGGTGCTCGCGACGGAACAGCCAGTCGAAACCATTCGCGGCGGCTGCTGCGAGGCGTTCATTGACTTCCAGGCCCCGGTCGAGCGCCTGCTGCACCAATCTGATCATTACCTATTCCCCTACCCCCTGCGCCTCCGGCGGCGACGCTGCAAGCGCCTGCGGACGTCGACGCCACTCGCGGTCAGCGCAGCGGCCATCGAAAAATTGCCTCCCGACCCCATCGTCTTGCCTATGCCCCGGGCGGTTCGAACCGATCCGCCGGGAACGCGGCAGACGCGACCGGCAGGCTCCCGACATTCAGCGGCATCCTGAATGCCGATCGCCGGCCCACCCCGGTCGTTCCCGCTGCCGGCCGACTTTCAACATGGCTTCCGCCCCTCCAGCCAGCACCGGGCTATATGCGGAACGACCGCAGCCGCCTTGCCCTGAAAGAAACGGTAGCCAGGTGGCGGACGGTCGATCTCCGGAGCCACAAGAACCTTCTCCGCCGCAGGCTTCGCCTTGCTGACAAGGCCGGCAGCCGGATAGACCGACAGCGAGGTGCCGATCGTCAGGACTCGCGAAGCACGGGCGAACTCGCGTGCGGCTTCGTCCATGAACCGCACCGCCTCGCCGAACCAGACGACATCCGGCCGCAACTGGCTTCCCTGTTCGCACAGTTGCCCCATTTCGATGACGGCCGTCGCCAGCGGATAGACCAGGGACGGATCAACCGAACTCCGCGCCTTGAGAATCTCGCCATGCACATGCAGGACATTCGTCGAGCCGGCGCGCTCATGCAGGTCATCGATGTTCTGGGTGATGACCACGACGTCGAACCTTTCCTCGAGCGCCGCGATCGCAGTGTGGGCGGCGTTCGGCGAAGCCTGCAGCACCGCCTTCCGGCGTTCGTTGTAGAACTCGAGCACCGCTCGGGGATTGGCTTTCCATCCCTCGGGCGAGGCCACGGCCTCGATCGCGTACTCGCGCCAATAGCCGCCCATGTCGCGGAACGTGCGCAGCCCGCTCTCGGCACTGACTCCGGCACCAGTAAACACGACGACCTTTTCCCGCATCAATCCCCACACGTGGCAGGCAACAGAAGGAATCGCGAACACCGGTAACAGGGCCGCGACGCTCGACGACAACAGAGCCGGGTTTGCACATTGTCCGTCCGGAAGGCATGGTAACGCGAAAGCGCTCCCCGCCAGAACGGTCGCGTCTGCGCAGCCATGGCGATTCAGCTGTCCGTTAACCTCAACAAGAACGTGACCCGCTTGCAGGATTGGCAGCAACGCAAATTTGACCCACTAGCGGGAACCAGTCGGCTGGATGAGTCAGGCGCCACGTCCGCGCTCGGCCACAACCTGCCGATCATCTGCTCGGCTTCGCTGTCCTTCGAATGGATGGTTCGCATTTGGAACCTGCCGAATGGCCTACGCTGGCACCCCGGCTATAGCCGCAGACGGGGCTCCGAACCAAGTATCTGAGCTATTCCGTTGTTCCGGGCATAGGCTAGAACTATTCGCGCTTGCCAATTGCGGCAGCCTTCTCCCGAACGACACGTTCGGTCGCATCCCGCGCCATGGCAACCGAACCAATGGCCTTTCCGAGTTCGTCGCTGACCAGGGAAAAGCTCATTTCGACGTAGATTCTCTCCCCCGTCTTACGCTCTGCACGTGTCAAGGTGGGGCGACCATGCAGCCGGGTCGAATCACTGGCCATCGCCGCCTGAAAGCCTCGCCAGTGCGCTGCACGAAGGGACTCCGGAATTATCAGATCCAGGCTCTGGCCATAAGCCTCGGCAAATGAATAACCGAAGATTGATGTTGCAGCGGCGTTCCAGCGTTCTATCACCCCTTCGCGATTAGCGTAAATGAGAGCATCAGCAGCCTGCTCGAGGATCAGATCGCCAAGCGACGAAACTGCCTGCACATTGCCTTCCATAGCGACCTCACCCATCGGATTTTCTTGCCCGGCGATCCGCCAAGCATACATCACGCTGTTTTCACTGAACTCCAGCCCGGTTTCGATATCACGCCACCATGCTTTGGACTGCCCGCCGGGCCCGAGATGCTCCCAGCGACGAAATTCTCCGCTGCACAATTCGATTACATAGATTCCGCCTCGCTTTGGCTCATTCATCGAGTAATCAGGACTGGCGATTGCCTCGCCCGTTCGCTGCCCTGCGGAATCATCGTTCCTTGGCGCCATTGTCAGCCTTCGACACCGGCGGTGTGGCGATATCGTTCCTTCGTGCCTGCTTCTGCAAAATGCGTTCGTTTTTCTGAGAATTGGCGAAGACATAGCGACCGTAAAGAACGCAGCCTTTCATGCCAGGGTCACAAGTCAGACCACTGACCTTTTCACACAAGCCGTTGATTTCGTGTGGGCAACCCCATGAGCCAGCCATGTTCAGGCACCCGCTTCCGGCTGCTCGGTCGAGTCGATGCCCCAATCTCCCCACTTGTACCAATCTTCTCCGAGCATTTCGGACGGATGCTGAGTGCGACCGGAACCATTTCCGCATTGCAGTGAATTCGCTGAACAATATTTGTCGCATCCCCAACAAGTCCGCTCCGGATGTTTGGGGTGCAAGGGGAATTTCTTTGCCATTTCAGGAGTCTTGAAAAATGCGGGGCTGTCACTCATGCCGGTGGCCTCAAAATCATGACGGTGCTTGCTGGTTACTTGAGCATAGTTGATCAGATTACTCAGCTATTCGGGCAATTATTTGATCTCGCTCAATTAATCCGTGATGCACTTGATCTCATGATCGCGGCAGTGCGTTTGCGAGAATTCCCGGCGTGAGGCTACGTCAGCGATTGCTGCACTCGGCGGACGCGCGCCTTCGACTCTCGCCGGAAGCCGTTGAGGTCAACTGTCTTGAGGTATTTTGTGGCGAGACGCGGAGCACCGCGAGTGTCGCCCTCAGCAAAACTTCGTCATGTATGCTTGGCGGATCGTCCGGAACAAAGATCCCGAGCCCGATCCGGCAAATTCAGCGAGTTTGGTTCAGGGACATGGCTGCTGGAGCAGTGAATAAAATTGCCAGCGTGTTACTCGACAGTAACCGGGCTGCGTCGATAGCGGCGATCGAGTTCGACCAGATGCGGCAGAAGCTCGGAATGCTTTTGTACATGGAAGATGAATCGTGGAGCCTCACGCTCGGATACTTCGGCCATGAACGGCTCTCCCCAGAAACTTAGCAGGGCCTCGGTGCCTTTGCTGGCGTGGCTGTCAGCGAGAATGAATGAGATGTTCTTTTCCAGGCTGCACCAGTGGGGCTCATAAACCTTTTCATGCCCACTGCAAGTGCCGATTTTCGGCAGAATCGTCTCACGCCAGACATCTTTCTGGCGACTGTCGAGGATAAACTGGATTGACAAGACCATCGGATTCTCGATCGCCGGCCGGAGCAGTGCGTCAAACAGTGCTTGCGGCTTGTACATCGACAAGCAGACGTTGAACCAGATTGCATCACCCTTCATGTGTTTCAAGAATTGTTCGTGGTTGATATGCAGATGGCGGGGGCCCACCAACACCACTTCGGGCAGTTCGAGTCCGGCGTGAATCTTGCGGATCTCGGTTTCGGTGCGGTCCACCTGCTCGGCGGTGATCTCATTGTTCCGCGTGTGGCGCATGAAATTGATGAACAGCAATGCGATCAGCGCCAGCACGATCGACAGCATCACTTCCTCATTCAGCGCATTCAGCAGATGCAGCACCGATGCCGTTACCGCCGTCACAATACCTGCGATCGCGTCCCATTCGTAGCTCAGGAATTTTTTCAGTTTCATGGTCAGTGTCCGTGGAAACGGGAGATACAGGAGCTTTCCCGCCAATGATGAACGCAAGCACGAAGACGCAAGCATCGCCGATCAAGCGTCAGCGGAAACCCTCTTCAGGTCCCGGATTAAAAATGGTCGAATTCGAGCGTAGAATATTACTGTAATTTGAAAGTTGCTTCCTTCAACGCGCGATTTCGCGGTGCACACCAATCATGCTGGGCGTGATCAGCCTTGCCGGGTGATCGCTCATTCGGCGACGATTGTCTGCGAAGTGGCACCATCCTGACGACTATACGCATCGCATGGGCCATCCAGTTGCTTCGCGACCCAGATTCCTGAATCTGCTCAGGATCCGCTACCCGATCGGGGCCATCGCTTCGATAGCACATCGCATATCCGGACTTCTGTTGCTGGTAAGCCTTCCCGCGCTGGTAAATGGACTCGACTATTCGCTACAGAGCGAGGCGAATTTCCTGACGCTGCGTGCGTGGCTCGCTTCGCCGTGGGCAACTACCATTCTGGCAGTCGCAGCTTGGGGTCTGGTACATCATCTGACTGCAGGAGTGCGTCATCTCCTAATGGATGCCGGGATCGGCACGGCCCTTCCGCAAGCACGGAGCAGCGCGCGGGCTGTCATCTTGTTTGGTCTCCTTGCGGCTGTCGCGATTCTGCTGAAAGGGCTGGTATGAGGCTGTTCTCCGGCCAGCGTGCGTGGGTTTTGCAGCGCATCACCGCCCTAATATTGATCGCTGGCGTGATCAGCGGCTCGGCGCTGCTGCTTTTTGCAGGACCGATCAGCTACGCACAGTGGAAGGGCTTCTTCGCCGGCGGGCACGGGGCGACGTTGACCCTTCTCTGCTTTGCCGCAACTGGCTTGCATGGCTGGATCGGCGCACGCGACGTCATTCTCGACTATGTCCCGCAGCGTATACCTCGCCTCGCTCTGCTGTCACTCATCGCAGTACTCCTTGTCGCCAGCACGATCCGTCTGGGCCTGGTGATTGCCGCCCAAGTTTCGCGATAAGAGGACATCCACCGTGCACCTGCAGATCTATCGATACTCCCCGGAAGACGGCCAGCCGCCGCGCATGCAGGACTATCGGATCACCCCTGACCCGACCGACAGAAAGCTCCTTGACGTGCTGATCCGAATAAAGGCGATCGACGACAGCCTCTCCTTCCGCCGTTCGTGTCGCGAAGGTATCTGCGGTTCCGATGCTGTCAACATCAACGGGCGCAATGGGCTTGCCTGCCTGACAGCGATTGAAGGGTTACGCGAACCGGTCCTTATCCGCCCACTGCCGGGATTACCCGTCATACGCGATCTCGTTGTCGACATGACACAGTTTTTCGCCCATTACCACGCGATCAAGCCCTACCTGATCAACGACACACCGCCGCCGGAACGCGAGCGCCTACAGACGCCAAAAGAACGCGAACGGTTGGATGGGCTGTACGAATGCATCCTCTGTGCTTGCTGCAGCACCTTCTGCCCTTCCTTCTGGTGGAACCCAAGCAAGTTCATCGGTCCAGCGGGACTCTTGCAGGCCTATCGGTTTATCGCCGACAGCCGCGATACGGCGACCGCCGAACGTCTTGACTACCTTGATGATGTCTACAAGTTATACCGTTGCCGCACCATCATGAACTGTACCGAAGTTTGTCCGAAGGGACTGAGTCCATCGCATGCGATTGAGCAGATTCGACGTGCGCTGCTCAACCGGAGCGTATAGCTGCAGGACTCTGGAGAAGTACCGCCTCTATCAATGGTCTTCCAGGAGGCGCCATGAAGTGGCGTAACGCTTTACTGAAAGTTCGCGTGAGCATCATCAATGGAGCCGCTTAAATATGGATACCTCCCGGATAGCAAGTGATATTGGCATGTTGGTTGGAGGTAAAGGCTGCAGTCTTATATCCGGCCTACTGATGCAGACGGCTGAGTCTGCTGGCCCTGAGCTTCCCCCGAAATTTCGTCTTTCAAGAGATAGGGTGTAAGACCTTGGTAGCTTGGAAGGAGAAGCGAAGTTGAAGCAGATTCCGAAGCAGCAATAAACGTCCGAATTTCGGGAACTGGCGGTGAAGCGGGTGAAAGCTGGCCGGGCAGCGGGGGCGGTAGCGAAGGAACTGGGGCTGATAGAGCGGACATTGCGCAATTGGGTCAAGGCATTCGACGCCGGCAAGCTCAACGGTTCGGGCACGAAGCCGGTCACACCAGAGCAAATGGAGCTATCGCGGGTGCGTGCCGGGAACGTCCGACTCAAGCGCGAGAACGAAGTCCTGAAAAAGCGGCGGCGTACTTCGCGAGGGATGCGCTATGAAGTACACCTGGATCGACGCGCATCGCGAGGATTTCGAACTGACGGAACTGTGTCAGGTACGGGACGTTAGCGTCAGCGGCTATCGGGCCTGGAAGGACGGCGGCACCCCGGAACGCAAGCGCCTGACGGACGCGCAAATGCTGGCACTGATTCGCGCCATTCATGCCGAGTTGAGGGGCGCCTACGGCAGTCCGCGCATCACGAGGGAGTTGCGGGATCGGGGCTTTCCGGCGAGCAAGGAACGCGTCGAACGACTGATGCGCGAGAACGGCATCTGGGCGCGTCACAAGCGGCGCCACAAGGCGACGACGGACTCGAAGCACAGCTTGCCGGTGGCGCCGACTCTGCTCGATCGAGACTTTACGCCGGCGGCGCCCAATCAGGTCTGGACGGCCGGTCTGACCTACATCTGGACCGACGAAGGCTGGCTCTACCTGGCGATGGTTAGCGATCTGTTCAACCGGGAAGTCGTCGGCTGGTCAATCAAGCCGCGGATGACGGCGGATACCGTGAGCGACGCGCTGGCGATGGCGTGGTTCCGCAAAAAACCGGCGCCAGGACTGATCCATCGCTCCGACCGGGGAAGCCAGCATGCCAGCCAAGCCTTTCAGGGGCGGCTGAAAGAATACGGGATGGTCTGCTCGATGAGCCGCAAGGGAAATTGCCGGGACGACGCCCCGATCGGGAGTTCCTTCAACAGCTTGAGGAATGAGCGGGTGCATGGCACCCGCTACAGTACGGGGGGCGGTACAGGCCGACCTGTTCGACTACATCGAACCGTTCTACAACCGCAGGCGCAAACATCCCACGCTCGGCTACGCTTCGCCCATGAGATTCCTGAAAGACTGGATCACGACTCGGCATGAACAGAAATCGGCGGCCTAACGCCCATAGGCTGGAAGACGAAAAACAGAGGGAAGCTCATGATGTGAATTCTCGTCCCTGCTGTCTCCATGCCGTAAACTAACTCCGTTTTTCAAATACGCTGTAGTTATCTATTCCACCACCCAAAGCACAAAATGACCTATGTTGTTACAGAGAACTGCATCAAGTGCAAATACACGGACTGCGTGGCGGTATGCCCGGTTGACTGTTTTCACGAGGGTGCCAACTTTCTGGCGATCGACCCAGACGAGTGCATCGATTGCGCGCTTTGCGTACCCGAGTGCCCTGCGGAGGCTATCTTTGCCGAGGATGATGTGCCGGACAGTCAGCGTAAATTTATCGCGCTGAATGCCGCATTGGCGAGGATTTGGCCTGTGATTGCCGTCCGACGGGAACCTCTTGCCGACGCCGACAAGTGGAATGGAACGCCGGACAAACTCAGTCAACTCGAACGCTGATCTTATTTGCATCCTTGTGGCAAATGCCTGGCGAACTGGCGTCAGGGTGGTCAGAGTTCTGTGTTATTGACTCGCCTAATAGGCCGACAAGACAAATTTCCGAATGGCTGTTTGACACCAGATTGCTGCCTTCAAGTTAGTGCAACATGAAAACGGCCCGTATTCTCCGGTCGACCGCAACCGGCTGCTACAAGCGGCCTTCGTCGTTTCCCGTACCCTGAGCGCTGCGAGCGAAGGCAGCGAATCAGGAAAGCCCTTGGCAGTCGCCGGTTGGCGAACTAAGATAGCCCATGACTTTGCCGTGGCGCCAGCGGTGGAAATTGGAGCGCGCCAGCCGGCAGCCGGCATGAATCAAGCATTCCCGGCTTCTGCCCTGACCACCGGGACGCTGCCAGAGAGGCCCGAATGAGCCTGAACGTTCCTGTCGCCACACCAATCGGCAGCAATCCGGACGGACCCGGCACGGCCACCGGCGGCAAGGGCGTTCTTGACCGCAGCGCGGGCGAAGCCTGGGCGGCACGCGTCGAAATCGCCCGCAAGTCCGGTCACCCGGAGGACATCGAGGTGCTCGCCGACGAGGCGCCGTCGGCCGCCTTGCGCGTCTCGGCCCGGAAGCTGGCGGAAGAGATCCTGCGTCACCGGGATGCCCGCAAGTCGCCGGCGACGGTTTTCCTCTTCTCGGGCCACATGCTCGACACCCCGGATCGCCCGATACCGCGCTTCCCGCCCGACAAGGAAAGCATCGCGGCAGCCTGCATCGGCGAGGCGCTCGACAGGCTGGGCGCCGGGCCGAACGATCTGGCGATCGCCCAAGGCGCTGCCGGCGGCGACATCCTGTTCGGCGAAGCCTGCCTGGCGCGCAGGGTCCGCTTCCGGATGCTGCTGCCGCTGTCCGAGCCAGCCTTCATCGCCGCCTCGGTACTGCCGTGCTGCGACGGCGAATCGTGGCGCCAGCGCTACCTGGCGCTGCGCGCGCGCCTGTCGCTGCCGCCGCGCATCATGCCCGATGTACTCGGCCCGCCGCCGCGCGACCGCGACGGCAAGCCGGGCGACCCCTACGAGCGCTGCAACCGCTGGCTGCTTTACAGCGCCCTGGCGCAGGGGCGCGACCGCCTGCGATTCATCTCCCTGTGGGACGGCAGCGGCGGCGACGGCCCCGGCGGGACCGCCCACATGGTCGGGGAAGTCCGGCGACGCCACTGCCAGATCACCTGGCTGGATACACGCGAACTCTGGTAGCACCGACAGGAGACACACCGGCAGCGAGCCGTCACCCGCCACACAACAATCGAGGAGACCCATCATGGCCAAGAACGCCCTGTGCATCGGCATCAACAATTATCCCGGCACCCACATGGACCTGCAGGGCTGTGTCAACGACGCCAACGACTGGGCCGCCGCCCTCGGCGAGCGCGGCTTCAAGGTGGCGAAACTGCTCGACGACCAGGCGACCAAGGCCGCCATGGTGGCGGCAATGAACGACCTGATCGGCAAGGCGGGCAAGGGCGACAGCCTGGTCATCACCTTTTCCGGCCACGGCACCTACCAGCCGGACGAGGATGGCGACGAGGCCGACGGCCTCGACGAGG
>ERZ761602.1617-NODE-1617-length-39875-cov-7.966449_pt1 | contig 39875 bp, 39 predicted proteins | sample MGYA00512165_ERZ761602 | MGnify/ENA primary metagenome ERZ761602 (study PRJEB28899, sample SAMN02445085) | bioreactor sludge metagenome | biome: EBPR sludge; isolation source: Thorneside wastewater treatment plant | place: Australia: Brisbane, Thorneside...
GCCGGCTTGAGCCGTCCCCCGAAACCACCGCCTTCCAGGCGGTGGTCGTTCATTTGGCTTTTGTCTTGCCTTGGTCGCGTTCAATATTTACGCGATTGTGATGGCGGCGTTGCGGGCTACGCATCGCAATCAGGCCATTAATGAAACGGTCTCTGAATACTATATGGCCCAAGAGATTGCCACCAATACCGGGGGAATGTTAATTGCCATTCCGCCTGTCGAGTGGGTGATGTTTGCCGAAGCGAGTTTGGTGGAATTAGGGAATATGCTACTCAACATTGCCACCCATGTTGATTTGAAGAATTATAAGAAACATCCACGGGATCCTAAAAAACCGCCAATGGAGAAAACCCAATTTCGAGGACATCCTCATGTATCGACGGCTAAACTGATAAACGCATCTGCGAAAGCAAGGGTCGCAAAGAGGGCCTAGCGACCTTAATAGGGCTGGTTAATCGGTCAAAGGTTTTACAGCAAGCCGCCGCTGAAAATATGCGGCAAATCCAAAATGGGAATCGGCTGGTCGCCTTGTTGGAAACAGGAAATCGCCAGGGTTTGCCAGTAGCGGGGTTGCTTGGGTAGGGCGCAGACCTGGTCGTCGTCGACGCGGGTCCGCGTTGGGATGGCGGAGAGCAACAACGCGCCATACTCGGGGTCCGCTCCTGGCCGCGACTGGTAGCCGAATACCCCGGCCAACGGCTCCTGGCGTTGCGTCGACTGCCCTCGTAACCAGGCCGCCAAATCCATCGCCGGCAACACGGTGTCGTTCCAGACCAATACTTGCCGGCAATAGGGTGGGCTGCGCGGAACATCCAGCAGGATCGGCGCCTCGATCAGGTACACCAGTTCGCGCTCGCCCACGGCGGCGCGCAGTTGATGATCCAAGGCCAACACCCAGGCGGCGCTTTCAGCCATCGGCGTTCTCCAGGGCGGCGGCGATCAAGGCCGCCAGATGCTCGGTGGTGGTCACGCAACCCAACTCGTCGCCCAGCAGGGCCAGCGCCCGAATCGGAGAATTCGGCGGGGCCATGCAGGCCGGCGGGGCCAGCAGACGGGGCGCCGCCGTCAATGCTTCCACCTGGTCACAGACCAGACCGAAGCGGTCGGCGCCGTTGTCCAGCAACGGGCAGGCCCGGCGACTGTCCGGCGGCTCCGATAGGAGCCGCAGTTCGCCGGACAGACAGTACACCGGCCACCACTCGCCCGCGAACGCCACCGCTCCGATGCTGCGCGGAATTCGCACTTCATGGTCGATGTCCAGCAGCGACTCCAGCGCCTGGATTTCCGCTTGCGGCAGGAGCCATTTGCGCCCGTCCAGGGTCAGGACGGCGAACGCCCGGATCGCCTGAAGATCGGCCAGGGCCGTTGCTTGCGTGGGTCCGTTCATGCGCGCCGCAACAGATGGTGGATGTGCCCGAGCAGTTCGTCTTCCAGGAACGGCTTGGTCAGGTAAACATTGACTCCAGTCGTTTCAGCCTCGCGCCGATGCTTCTCGGTGGAGCGCGAGGTGATCATGATGATGGGCAATTCGTGGGTGGCCTGATTGGCCCGCAGGTGCGCGGTCAGTTCCAGACCGTTCATGCGCGGCATTTCCAGATCGGCCAGCACCAGGTCCGGACGCTTGCCGTTGATGATTTCGATCGCTTCCAGGCCATCGCGTGCGGTGCGCACCTCGAAGCCGGCATCCTGCGCGAACTGCGCCAGCGAACGACGGGCGCTCAGCGAGTCGTCCACCGCCAGCACGAAGGGACGGTGAGCCGCGGTTGCGGCGGGCGCCGCCGCGCCGGCGGCGGCCAACGCGGGTTGGGCGGCGGTTGGGGCGCGCAGAAGTTCCGGCAAATCCAGCACCGGGACCACGCTGCCATCGCCCAGGATGGTGGCGCCCACGATGCCGTTGAGTCTGGGAATGTACTGGCCCAGGTTCTTGACCACCAGATCGCGGCTGTCGATGATTTCCTGCGCCAGCACGGCGCGAATCGCGCCGGTATCCTCTCGCACCAGAAGCACCGACGGCACGGCTCGGCTCCGCGCGCGGTGATCCGGCGGCAGGTTGAGCAAGTTGTCCAGGGAAGTCAGCTCGTAGATGTCGTCGCCCATCTGATAGGTGGTGAGCTTGCCCAGTTTTTGAGTCGCGCCGACGCCGGAATAAAGAATCTGCTCGATGCCACGGTCGGACAGGGCCACCACCTGATCGCGCAGGCGCACCAGCAAGGCATGGGTGGAGATCAGGGTTACCGGCAACCGCAGCTCCATCAGACAACCCTGGCCAGCTTGGGTCTGGATGCGCAGCGAGCCCTTCATGGCCAACAACCGGCTGTAGACCATGTCCATGCCGATGCCGCGCCCCGAGGTTTGAGTCGCTTCGTCGCGGGTGGAAAAGCCCGGCAACAGGATCAACCGGACCAATTCATCGTCCGACAGCGGTTGGTCGGCGGCGAGCAGACCGCGCGCGATCGCCGTCTGGCGAATCGCCGCCAGGTCCAACCCAGCGCCGTCGTCCTGACAACGGACGACGATGTTGTTGCCCTCGCGCCCAAAGCTGAGTTCGATCCGCCCGACCGACGGCTTACCCAACCGCTTGCGCTGGGGTGGGGATTCGATGCCGTGGTCCACGGCGTTGCGCAGCATGTGCATCAACGGATCGACCATGTCGTTCAGGATGTTGCTGTCCATCAGCGTGCCGGCGCCGCGCACCGTCAATTCCGCTTCCTTGTCCACCAGCCGGCAGGTCTGCCGCACGCCGCGGTGCAAACGCGGCGTCACCGTCTGGATCGGCACCATGCGGGTGCGCAACACCGCCTCCTGGTTGTCCCGATGCAGGCGACCTTGATCCACCAGCAAGGTGTCGAGCGCCGCCAGATTCTCCTCGATGGCGCGGCCCAGCTCGCGAGTGTCGGTAGCCGACTCGACCAGGCGATGGGTGACGGTGTTGAGTTCGTTGTACTGCTCCAGCTCCAGCGGATCGAAATCGCCGCGCTGGATGGACCTGGACAGTGGCGACGACACATTGCGGATGTCGACCAGTTGCTCCAGCTCGGCGGTCAGTTGCTGGAACAGGCGGTTTTGCGCCATCACCGCCCGGGTTTGCGCGACGGTCTTGCGAATCCGCTCCTGAACCTGGCCGGTGAGAATGATGCTCTCGCCCACCAGTCGCAACACATCATCGACCAGATGGGCGGGAATGCGCAGGGTCGCTTCGGGGGCCGCGGCCGTGGGTTGCGGCGCCGGTTCGGCCGGTTCGGCCGGTTTGGCCGGTTCCGGTCGGGCTACCATCGGCAGCGGCGCTTCGTCGTCGGTCGGTATCCCCGTCCGATCGATTCGGTTGGCCCAGTCCAGCACCTCTTGCAGCACGGCGGGGGCTTGCGCCGGCGGCGCGCTGATGCCCAGCAGCGCCTCGCTCATGGCTTCCAGACAGTCGGCCGCGTTCAACAGGGTTTCGGCCAGCGGTCGGTTGGGCAGCGCGCCATGCTTGGCGAGCGCCTGTAGAATGTCCTCGACATGGTGGGTCAGCGTGGCGATGCCACGCACCCCGACGGTATTGCCGGCGCCTTTCAGGGTATGAGCGATGCGCCGCGCCACATCCACGTCGTTGACTTGACCATCACCAGCGGCCAGACGCTGGATGGCGGCGGAAAACTCGGCGGCCTGGTGAGGCAATTCCTGCAGCAGGCCGTCCAGCAATTCCTGATTGACATCGGCTGGCAGCGCCAGCGATATATCCTCGGGCCGGGCTTCCCGGGGTCGGGCTTCCGCTTCGGCTTCCTCGGCCACCAGTTTCGGTGCGACCAGCAGGTCGATGAGCGGAGCCGCCTCCAGAACCGCCAGCGGTTGCGGCCAGTGAGTATCCTGAAGATGGCGCACCAGAGCCGTGCAAACCTCGCGATCGTCCAGCGCTTGCAGATAGCCGAGCGCCAGGACGGGCCAGGTTTCGACCACCCACCGCTGTTCCGCGACGAGCGGGCTGTCCTGGGCAGCCAGTTGGTTCAAATTAGCTTGCAACCCGACGCAAACCTGTTGCAACCCGATCAAGCCAATGGAGGCCGAAGCATCTCCCAGTCGCTCCAGGCGTTCGGCATAATCGGATAAAGCCTCGCGCCGGACAGCGGGCGCGCTGTCGGTGGCTGTGACGAAAGTCAGAATCTCATCGGAAGTTTCGACGATTTGAGCAATTTCCGCGCTGAGGATATCCAGCAACTCCTGGCGGGCTTCACCAAGTCCGACTGTCTGGGTAAATCCTTCGTCCTCGTCCCCGTCCTCCCCGCCCGACATCCACTCCTCCGCCTCGGCCGCCGCTTCGGGCTCCAGCGCCTCCGCCTCGGCCGCCGCTGCGGGTTCCAGCGCCTCCGCCTCGGCCGCCGCTTCGGTTTCCGCCCATCCCGGTAACGCGGCGGGCTCCATCCCCGCAACCGCTTCGGATTCAACTTCAGCCTCAGTTTCAGCCCTGGCTTCAACCCCGGTTTCGGCGTCGGCGTCGGCGTCGGTTTCGGCGTCGGTTTCGGCGTCGGCGTCGGCCGCAACCCCCGCTTCGTCTTTAGCCTCGACTTCGGCCGCGACCTCCGCCTCAACTTCAGTCTCGATTTCAGCTTCGGTAGCCGTCGTCGTCGCCTGGATTTCAGTCAACCGTTCGGCAACACTGGCGTCGGTGGAAACCCCAACGATGAACGATTCGATGGATTTGGGTTCGGCCCGTAAAGGCTCCATCGTCTCGACCATTGCTGGCTGCGTCGCCGGTGTTGACGGGGCGGGCTCCGCCGCCAGGCTGGATAAGGTCTCTTCCAGTGCTTCCACCGCGACGCCGTCGGCCAGCTTCTCAACCGTCGTCGCCATCAGCGGCGCCGGCTCGGCCGCCAGCGTTTCGCCGGCCAGCAAGGCGCGCAAGGCCCGGGCTTTTTCCGCCGCCAGCGGGGCGCTCCAAACCGGGTTGGACAAATGCTCGATCAACGGTTCGCTGGCTGTCGGATCGGTTGGGTCGCCAAGATGGCCGATGACCAGGATCGGCCATTCCTCCAACCGTTCCCGCTCGGCATCGTTCAAACCGTGGCCATCGACGCCCAAACCCGCCAGATGGTCCTGGAACAAGCGGCAAACTTCTTGCAATCCTGGGAAGCCGGCGTTATCGGCCGTTTGCCCGACGCGCCCTACCTGTTCGGCGTATTGGCGGATGCCCTCGGTGATCCCGTCCTCATCAAGCAACTCCAAAAGGCCGAGCAGTTCGGCGACCTGTGCTTCCAGTGCCGCAACCTGTTCTTCCGATATGAGCATGGCGGCTAAACCCCTCTCGCGGGCGGCAGTAACCCTGTGATGGCGGCCATGGCGACGGGCGCGTCTTAACTTATGCCGGCAACCGGAACACGCGCACCGAATCCAGCAAACCCTTGGCGTATTCCACCAGATTGGTGGTCTGAACCGTTTGCTCCCGCAACTGTTGGCTGGTCTGGCGGGTGCTTTCCTGAATCTGCCGGGCGCGGCCCAACAACTCGTTGCTAACATGCGCCTGCGTTTGAGAACGGGAGGCGATCTGTTGCACGGCGGCCACCAACTCGGCGGTGGTTTCCTGGGTCCGCTTCATCTGGTCGCCGGCCTGCTCCGCCAGCCGGCTGCCATCGACAACCTGGCTGATGGCGGCGTTCATGGCGTTCACCGTGTCCGCCGTTTCGATCTGGATGTTGCTGACCAGGGTAGCGATTTGCGAAGTCGCCTCGCGGGCGTTCTCGGCCAGGCGCTGCACTTCGCCCGCCACCACGGCGAAACCGCGGCCCGCCTCGCCGGCCGAGGCCGCGTGCATGCTGGCGTTCAGCGCCAGGATGTGGGTGCGTTCGGCGATGGTGTTGATCAGGTTCACCACGCCGCTGATTTCCTGGGATCGCTCGCCCAGACGCTTGATGCGCTTTTCCGTCTCGCGGATGGTGTCGCGGGTGCTGTTGATGCCGCTCACCGTGCTGGTCACCGTCTGCAACGCCGTTTGGGTGGTCTTGATGGCGGTTTCGGCGGCGGCGTTGCAGGTTTGCGCCAGCTCGGCGATCTGCCGCATGGTCTCGGCCGCGGCGGTCAGATCGGCGGAAGTTTGCTCCACCGCCTGGCGTTCGTTTTCGGCCACGGCGATTACGGTATCGGACTGCGTCTTCACCGTGTCGGAGGCGGCCGCCACCTGTTCGGAGATTTGGGTCACGCCCCGCAACACGACGGCGGTCTCGGCGGTCAGCAGATTCAGCGCGTCGGCCACCGGACCGGTAACGTCCTCGGTGACCGGCACCTTGACGGTCAGGTCTCTCTGGCTCAACTGAGACACCGCTTGCAGCAGATTGATGATCGAGTCGTTGAGTTGCTCGTTTTCCTGCTCCGCCTGCACCAGCGTGCTCACCCGCTCACCCAGCACCTGGTCGAACGCCTGGCCCAGCTCCGACAGTTCGTCGCCGCCGGTCAGGTTGGTGCGCGACTCGTAGTTGCCTTCGCCAATTTGCCTCACGGTCGCCATGATCTGGTTGAGCGGATTCACGATGGCCCGATAGGTGGTGGTGCCCAGACCGAAGGTAATCACGAAACCCAGCAAGACCATTACCGCGATCGCGATCGTGAAGACGTTGGTGGTGTTCTTCGCGGCTTTCGCGTCCTGCACGGCACGTTCCTCGGCTTGCGCCGTGCTTGCCTGCAGCGTTTTGAAAAAAGGATTGATCAGCACATCGAGATCGTTGCCGATGAACAGATTCAACTGGCTGCGATCCCGCGCGGCCAACAGTTTTTCCAGCTCGGCGAAGGCGTCGTTGACGCTGCTCATGGGTGCCTTGAAGGCGGTTTCCCACTGCGTCCGCTCGTCCGCATGCAGGGAGTCGAGATACGCCCGCCAACTGTTCTGGAAGCTCGTCTTGGCCGCCGGCAGGGCGGTGTTGCTCCGCTCCCAGGTGGCGGTGCCGCGCGCCACGTTGTTGACCACGGCCAGCACATCGGCGCGAAGAATTTCGCCCAGCCGGCTCAGGCTGGCTTGCTCGGTCACGGATTGACCGACCTGGACGACAGCGCCGCCGACACGGTTCATGCCTAAATAGGCGGTCAGCCCGATCGCCACCAGAACCACAAGTTGCACGATAATCGTAATAGTTAACCGCGCGTTGATTTTTTGACCGCCCATGACGGCTTTTACCTCTTTCGGTGATTGAATCCCGCCTCGCTTGACCGGTTCACGGATCCCCGGCTATTTCAGTGACGGCTCCTGTGTCCGACGCTGTTCCCTGCTTCGCCTGTCCGGTTGGAACCGTTACTTGAACAGTCCCGCCAGTTCCTGTGGGGTGACGATGACGAACTGACCGTCGCGCAGCACGGTGATCAGCACGAAATCGGAACCCTGGTTGTCGGTAGTGAAATCCACCTTGACGCCGCCGATGTCGTAGGGCTGGCGGCGCGCGGCCTTCAGGAAATTCTCCCGGGTCAACGGCCCCTCGATCGCCTGCATGATCGTCACGAACAGCTTGCCGACGATATAGCTTTCGAGCGATACATAGTTCAAGTCGTTGCCCAGCGCCTTGCGCGCGTCCACCACCACCGGCAGCGACGAGTTGGGAGGAGGCACGATCTGGGTAGCGATCACCTTGTCCGTGATTTTCTGCTCCCTCAGCAGTTGTTGCAGTTGGCTGCCCACCGCCGGCGAGGGTACGCTGAAAACCCAGGTTTCGCCCTTGTAGCGGGCATACGCCATGAGGGCGACCGCCGGATCGTAAACCGCCATGATCACCACCAGCCGGCAACGACTGCCGCTGTCGGCCTCCCACTTCTTCAGCGACTGATAACCTTCGCGCGCGCTGGTGGTGTCCCGCTGATAAACGCCGACCGGTCCGATGCCATTGCGCTCGGGGTTGTCCCCCGTCAAGCTCAGGACATGGTCCACCCTGGCGACGATCGGCTCGGCGCCAGGGTGCTTGGCCAAGGCTACGCGGAGCCCTTGGACACCCGCCATTCCATAGGCGTCGTTTTGAGCGTAGACGCACACCTCGGTCGGTTTGAGACCCGCCGCCAGCGCCGCGTCGATCACGGCCTCCACTTCCTTGACGTAACTGGCGCGGAAATTCAGCACATCGCCCGGCCCCGTGAAGGCCGCGCCGGTGTAGAACCCGAACGCCGGCACCTTGTTTTCGGCCAGCACCGGTAGCACGGCTCGGGTGGTGGGCGAGCCAAAACTATGCACCATCGCAAAAATACCCTGCCCAATCAATTTCTTGGCGGCATCGACGGTTTTGACCGGATCATAGAAATCATTGATGACAACCAGTTCGATGGAGCGTTTCTGCACCGTCTGGCCAGCCAGCGCCGCCTCGATCGCCTGTTTTTGCAGGAGACCGTATACCTTGTAATCTCCCGACAGGGGGATGGTGGCTCCGATGCGAATGATTTTGTCGGTAACGCCCGCCTCCTGGGCCCAACTCCAGGGAGCGACCACGCACAACCCCAGCAGCAGCCCCAGCGCCATTTTGTTCTTGGCCCATCGCCAACCCGCCGCTCTTCCGGTGGCGTCATTGGAATCATGTCGTGCGCGCATACGCGGTATCTCCTTTGGGGTTGTCTCTTAAACCATATTAGCCTTGTTGGCGTTATGGCTCTTTTTGTAGCCGCTTGGCTCTCCTTACAAAGATCTTTGCCCAATTCACTTAAGGAGAGGAAGTAATCATTCGGTCCTTGGGCACGGCGGATACAAAGGGCGATCAATCCACGCCAGCCATACGTCCGCCCAGCGCCCGGAAAAAACCCTGGTGATCGAATTCCAGCCATACAACGTCATCCTGCGCATAGGCATTGGCGACATGGGTTCGCAATGGGGCTGGCAAAGGTGGCAGCCGGGAGATGGCGTGACCGATAGCCGCCAATCGGGGCAACCCATCGATCAAGATCCCGACTGCCTTGTCACCCTGATCAAAAACCAGTAGCCGGCGTTTTTCCTGATCGACGGAGCTGTCTTCCAGATCCAGAAACCGCTTCACATCGAACACCGGCGCCAAATTACCACGCAGATTGATCAGCCCCAACATCCAGGGCGGCGTATTGGGCAGCGGATAGATCGACGTCTGCTCCAAAACCTCGCTGACCGTGTCCTGGCCGACCAGCAAGCTAAGGCCACCGACCCGGAAACCGTACCGCGCACGCTGGTGTTCGACCGAGGCGACGCCGGTCGACACGCTGCTTGGCGGTTTGAAGCGGCTCAACGCCGCGCTGGGGTTGAGCCAGCGCCGGGAAATCCTCGCGGTCTTGTCATTCATGGTCGTTGAAAGCCATGGGCGGTTTTACGAAAACGCCTTCAATTGATCGATGATGGCGTCGGGCGAGTAGGGCTTGGTGACGAACGCCTTCCCACCCTGCATCTGCGCCCAGAGACGATCCGCCTTCTGTTTCTTGCTGGTGACGAATACGACGGGAATGTCCTTGGTGGCGGCTTCATTGCTCAGCAACCGGCAGGCGGCGTAACCATCCATGTCCGGCATGATGATATCCATGAAGATCAGCTCGGGTTTTTCCGCCTTGGCTTTCTCAACCGCCTCCTTGCCATTGGTCGCGGTAATCACGACACAGCCGGCTTCGGTCACGATGCTCTTGATGTTGGCCAACTCCGTGGGGGAATCATCGACTACGAGTATCTTTCGCAGGGGCATGGACGTCTCCTCTTGAAAATCACACCGCTCATAACTCAAACTGGGCGCATGCGCTTGAAAATCCGCCTAGTGGCGGGCTACGGTAGTTTTAAATACTTCTTGACGGTTTTTTGGAATACGGATTGCTTGGCGGGTTTGGTCAGATAGGTGTCACACCCGGCCAGGGCCCCCTTGACCCGGTCGAAGGGCGATGATTTGCTGGTCAACATGATGACGGGTATTTTTCTCCTGACCTTGTCCTTCTTGATCGTCTTACAGATTTGATAACCATCGGCGCCAGGCAATACCACATCCAGGAAAATCAGGTCATAATTTTTCTGGGCCAGAGCCTCGAACGCCTGTTCGCCGGATTCGACCGCATCAACCCGCACACCGAGCAACTTCAATTCCAGTTCCATCTGTTTTCTGATCGTGCTGCTGTCATCCACCACCAGGGCCGTTGGCGCGGGCGGCTCTTCGACTGGGGCTGGCGCAGGCGCCGATCCACCGATAACCCGCTCTGGAACGGCGCTGGGCGCCTGAGCCGCGACTTGATCCAGCACGCCGAGCACGCGGGTGGCGATGAAGGGCCGACGAATGTAATAGGCTGTGCTGTTCGCGGGTGCCTCCTTGGTAACCAACACGGCTGGAATCGGCGATTTGGGCGGTGAGGATGGGCTCGCGCCATCGCCGCCGCGCAAGGCGCGCCATTCCGCCAGGGCGCTGGGATCGTCTGCGTCCACCATCAGAATTTGGCCCGGCTCGTCGACCGAAACCAGCGTATAGGTGCAAGCGCGATACAACGAAAGCTTGAAGATGTTCCTTAGAACATTTCGTTCATTCTCGGGAATTCCAATGACGGCGACCGCGAAAGTCTTCCCATCGCTCATTTTATTTCTCCACAGGCTGGTGGATTCTTTTTTTATTTATTTATAAAATCAATCAATTGTATCGAAAACCCCTCAAGAACAGCTTGGAACGGAATGTGGGGACGGCGCACGAACGCCCAAGCGATTGTTACAATTTTGTGAGTATAGACCAAAATCCCCAGTTTTTCGACTCCTTCGCGGAGCACGCCGCGCACGGGATCAGCCATGATGGTATTCGCTGGCCCCGCGAGGGCTTGAGAGGCGTTTTTTAGACAGCACCTCAGTCTCTGAAAAGACCTTTGCTTCCAGGGTCTAAATCAATGAGGGAGGTTTACGGTCTATTGCGTGGCTTCAAGCCATCCACCTGGATCGCGACCCCGGCATTGCAACGCGCCCATCCAACTTACGAGTCGGGGCGCGATGTAAATATCTTATGTAGAAAAACTGAGCGAAGACATCAGGGAAACCCTGAATTTGAGGGAGGGGTAAAACCTGATTTTAGAGGTGTTTCATACAGTTTCCGTGGTTGCGGTTCTCGGCCGATGGATCGGTCTCCCCACTGCGGCGGCGGGCTAACTCGTTGAAAAGCTTCTCTCGCTCCCGCCCCTCTTCCGTTTATGGACGAGGGGCTTCCCCTACCTGTTTACGTGGCTGCCGCCGGCGTGGCGCAGGCTCCACACCCACCGGCCCCATCGCAAGCGGGAGTGGATTGGCTCTCCTTGGCTGGAGCGCCGTCGGTCTCGACGACGTTTTTCCTGCCCCCGCTCTTGAAATCGGTTTCGTACCAGCCACTGCCCTTGAGCCGGAATCCCACCGCTGAAATCAGTTTCTTCAATTTCGGCTGACCACAACTCGGGCAGTCGCTGAGTTCGGGGTCGCTCAGCTTCTGCAATGCTTCCAGTTCATGGTCGCAGGACTGACAACGGTACTCGTAAATCGGCATGACGCACCTCGTGGACTAACGGAATGGTTGGGGAATCCAACTTGATCATATGGGAGCACTGAAGGGCGATTTCAAGGCGCTGACCCTAACCGCCACGATTGCGATTACACTACCTTGCATGTCACCGCCCATTCGCCTGTTGCTCGCCACCCTGTTGATCCTGGGATTTTCCAACTGCGGTTCCCCCGCCAACCAGACCGTCGTGGTCGAGTTTTGGGCGATGGGACAGGAAGGCGAGCAGGTCAAGGCGCTGTTGCCGGAATTCGAACGCCGCCACCCCGGCCTGCGGGTGCGAGTGCAACAAATTCCCTGGAGCGCGGCCCACGAGAAGCTGTTGACCGCCTATGCCGGCAACGCCATGCCGGATTTGTTCCAGCTCGGCAATACCTGGATTCCCGAATTCGTCGCCTTGCGCGCCGTCGAACCGCTGGATGCGCGGTTGCAAGCCTGGCCAGCGGACGCGCTGGCCGATTACTTTCCCGGCATCCTCGCCACCAACCGACTGGACGGTCGAACCTACGCCCTGCCGTGGTACGTAGATACTCGGCTGTTCTTCTACCGTACCGACTTGCTGGCCGCCGCCGGTTTCGCCGAATTGCCCACGACCTGGGAGGAGTGGGTGCGAGCCATGAGCCAGCTCAAGGCGCGGGCGGGTCCGGAACGCCACGCCATTTTGCTCCCGATCAATGAATGGCAATTACCGGTGATCCTGGCCCTGCAACGCGGGGCAACGCTGCTGCGCGACCATGATCAATACGGCAATTTCCAGGAGCCGCGTTTCCGCGAGGCGTTCGACTTTTATCTCAGTCTGTTCGAGCGGAAACTGGCTCCGTCGGTGGGCAATCACCAAGTAGCCAATCTTTACCAGGAATTCGCCAACGGCGCGTTCGCGGTTTACGTCAGCGGACCGTGGAACATCGGCGAGTTTGGACGACGATTGCCGATGGCAACGCAGCCCCACTGGAACACCGCACCGCTTCCCGGTTTTGACGCCGAGCCTGGCCGATCGCTGGCTGGCGGCGCCAGCCTGGCGCTCAGCCGAACCTCGCCGCGCCGGGAAGCGGCTTGGAAACTGCTGGAATTTCTGGCCGAGCCGGAACAGCAGGCCCGGTTTTATCAACTGACCGGCGATCTACCGGCCCGCCAGTCGGCCTGGGCCGATCCGGCCCTGGCCGGCAACCGTTACGCCGAGGCGTTCCGGCGCCAGTTACAACAGGTCCGGGCAACGCCCGCGATTCCCGAATGGGAACGCATCGCCAACCAACTGGCCTATCACGCCGAGCGGGCCATTCGCCGGCAAGTCAGCGCGGACGAGGCGCTGGCGGCCCTGGATCGGGATGTGGACCGAATTCTGGAAAAACGGCGCTGGCTGCTGAGCCAGGGGTTGCGGCCGTGACCGGCCGCGAACGCCGCGCCGCCCTGAGCGCCGGAATCTTTCTTGCCCCGGCCTTGGTGCTGATCGCGGTGTTTTTCTTCCTGCCGGTGCTGGCGGCGCTGCTGCTGAGCTTCACCGATTTCGACCTCTACGCGCTGGGCGATTTGAACCGGCTGCGCTTCGTCGGTTTCGCCAACTACCTGCAACTGCTGCAAAGCCCGTTGTTCTGGACCGCGCTCGGCAACACCTTTTACTTCGTGCTGGCGGGCGGACCGTTGTCGGTGGCGATATCGCTCGGCGCGGCGCTGCTGGTGAACGCCCGCCTGACCCGTTTTTCGGGCTTCTTCCGCGCCGCGTTCTTCCTGCCGGTGGTCACCACCCTGGTGGCGGTGGCGGTGGTATGGCGCTATCTCTACCATCCACGTCATGGACTACTGAATTACGGCCTGAGTCTGTTGGGCATCGATCCCATCGATTGGCTGGGCGATCCGGACTGGGCGATGCCGGCGATCATCCTGATGGCGGTGTGGAAGAATTTCGGCTTCAACATGATCATCTTCATCGCCGGCTTGCAAAACATCCCCCCGCAACTTTACGAGGCGGCGCGGATCGATGGGGCCAATGCCTGGCGGCGGTTCCGCCATATCACCCTGCCACTGCTGGGGCCGACCTTCCTGTTCGTGGCGCTGATGACCATGATCGGTTATTTCCAGGTGTTCGCCGAACCGTATGTGATGACCCAGGGCGGCCCGGCCAACCGCACGCTCAGCGTGGTGCTGCTGATGTACGAGGAAGGCTTTCGCTGGTGGAACATGGGTTACGCCTCGGCGGCGGCGTTCGTGCTGTTCGCGCTGATCCTGGCCGGGACCGTCCTGCAACTGAGGTTGAGAGGGCGGGAATCGCCATGAATCGACGGTTGCATCGCCTGTTTCCCACCCTGCTGGCGCACGGCGCGCTGGCGGTGGGCGCGGTGTTGGCCCTGCTGCCGCTGTGGTGGATGCTGGCGGCGTCGCTGATGCCCGCTGGCGAAGCCAATCACTATCCGCCGCGCCTGTGGCCGAGCACGGTGACCTTCGAGCATTACTCGGCCTTGTTCACCCGCCTCGATCTGGGTCGCTACCTGTTCAACAGCGCCCTGCTGGCCAGCGCGGTGACCGTCATCGCACTGTTCATCAACTCGATGGCCGGCTACGCTTTCGCCAAGTTCCGCTTCCGCCATCGCGACCGACTGTTTCGCAGCCTGCTGGCGGCGATGGTGATTCCCGCCCAGGTGGCGATGCTGCCGCTGTTCCTGCTGCTCAAACAGTTCGGGCTGATCAACACCTACTGGGGCGTGATCATCCCCGGCATGGCCAGCATCTTCGGCATCTTCCTGATCCGGCAATATCTGCTGGCGATTCCCGACAGCCTGCTGGACGCGGCGCGGATGGACGGCGCCGGTGAATTTCGGATTTACTGGTCGCTGATCCTGCCGCTGTGTCGGCCGATTCTGGTGACGCTGGCGATCTTCACCTTTCTCGGCGCCTGGAACGATTTCATGTGGCCGCTGATCGTGCTCACCGACAGTGCGAAGCATACCTTGCCGGTGGCGCTGGCCAACCTGCTGGGCGAACACGTGCAGGATACCGAGCTGATGATGGCCGGCTCGGTGCTCACCGTGCTGCCGGTCATGCTGCTGTTCGTGGCATTACAAAAATATTACATCGCTGGGATTCTGCTGGGTGGGATAAAAGGCTAAAGCCCGGCTGGCGGGAAACCGCGCGGGCGGTGGAATGCGCCGTCGGGTTACCAACTTGGCGCCGATTCAGCGCATTTCCAGTTCGTGCAGGTGCAAGTCAAAGTTCTGGATCATTTCCGCCAAGCCGCGGATTTCCTCCGGCGTGGGCGCGCGCGACGCCTCCACGCCAGAACCAGTTCCCGCCAGCACCAACCGAGCCAACCGCTTGAGTTCGCGCAGGCCGTCGTCTTGCTCGTCGATGGCCTCCACCACCTCGCCGCATTGCACCAGTTGGGCGAAAAACTCGTGGCCTTCCTGCTGAGCCCGCGCCAATGCGCCGATTCCCGCCAGCCAGATTTGACTGGCCAAGGCCAGCGTGTCTTCCACCTTGCGCGTTTCGCGCAGGTATTTCCGCAGTCGTTGATACGCCATGGTTGCCACTCCCGCGCCAAACCCCAAGAACGGTCGTCCGTGACAATACGTTCCGGGCGTTCCGAACCCTTGTACCGATTCTCCGTGGCGGACCGCCAAAAAGCTTTTCGAACCGCTGGTCACCCTCCAGGCCATGGCGGTTCGAGCAGTCGGGCCATCGCCCCGGTCCACCGTCGCTTCCGATAGTAGCGGCCTGGATTAGAATAAACACACTAAAGGCGCGAAATGGCGTCATTACAGCAATTTTTCAAAGACAACCATATGATTTAACAGCAATAAGTTGTATTGAAAAACCAGACAACCTGTTGCAGCCCCGGTCGGAAGGCCGCTTGCGGGGTGGGTTGGCCAGGGCGTTTGGCGCATTAGCGCCTTGAGCGGCTCGGTGTCGCCAAACTCAGCGCGAACAGCGCGGTGGCGGCCACGACCACCGAGGGGCCGGCCGGAGTATCCCAGCGCAACGAGGCCCACAACCCCAGTCCGACCGCCGCGCCGCCCACGAGACTGGCCAGCGCCGCCATGCCTTCCGGCGAGCGGGCGAAGCGCCGCGCCGCCGCCGCCGGGATAATCAGCAGCGAGGTGATGAGCAGGATACCGACCACCTTCATCGCCACCGCGATGACGAGAGCGATCAGCAGCATGAACGCCAGCCGGATCGGAAATACCGCCACGCCTTCCACTCGCGCCAGATCCTCATGCACGGTCAGCGCCAGCAGTGGTCGCCACAACCCCGCCAGCACGCTCAGCGCCAGCAGGCCGCCGCCCCAGATCCAGTACAGATCGACGGGAGTGATGGCCAGGATGTCGCCGAACAGATAGCCGACCAGATCCACCCGCACGGTCTCCAGAAAAGCCAGCGCCACCAACCCCAGCGACAGGGCGGTATGGGCGAGAATACCCAGCAGGGTATCGGTGGCCAGGTTGCGTTGTCGTTGCAGAAGCGCCAGCGCCAGTGCCACCAGCAGGCAGGTCAGAATCACACCCAGTTGCGGGTTGACGCGTAACATCGCGCCGAGCAGCACGCCGAGCAACCCGGAATGCGCCAGGGCGTCGCCGAAATACGCCATGCGTCGCCAGACCACGAAGGTACCCAAGGGTCCGGCCGCCAGCGCGACCCCGAAACCGCCCAACAAGGCGCGCAGCAGGAAATCATCCATGCGCCTGGGGCTCCGCCGACTCCACCACGGCGCCATGCAGGTCGTGACGGTGATCGTGGTGATGGTGGTAAATCGCCAGGCGGCGGGCGCCGTCGAGACCGAACAGTTCCAGATAGGCTGGATCGCGGGCGACGTGGTCGGGATGGCCCGAGCAGCAGACGTGTCGATTCAGACACAGTACATGGTCGGTGGTCGCCATCACCAGATGCAGTTCGTGCGACACCATCAGAATCCCACAACCGCGCCGCTGGCGCAGACCGCCGATCAGATCGTACAGCTCGTACTGGCCGTTCAAGTCCACGCCCTGAATCGGTTCGTCCAGCACCAGCAGATCGGGGTCGCGCAACAGCGCCCGCGCCAGCAATACCCGTTGCATCTCGCCACCGGAAATCGCCTGTACCGGCGCGTCGAGGACGTGAGCGGCGCCCACTTCGGCCAGCGCGTCCCGAACTCGCGCCCGCGAGGCGGGCGTGCCGAGGGTGACGAAACGCCGCACGCTCAGCGGCAGGGTGTCGTCCACCACCAGCCGCTGGGGCATGTAGCCCACCCGCGCGCCGGGTTTGCGCCAGATCTGGCCGCTATCCGCTCGAACCAAACCGAGCGCCACCCGCGCCAGGGTCGACTTGCCGGCTCCGTTCGGCCCGATCAGAGCGACGATTTCGCCCGCCGTGACCTGGAAACTCACATCGCGCAAGATGGAGTTTCCCCGGATGGCGAGGTTGACCTTCTCAATCGTCAGCAGGGGTTCGGGCGGCATGGGGCGTTGCTCAACTTGACCGGCTCCTTTCCAGCAGCAGGCTTGTCGACGATGCGGGCGGACCGAGGACAAGCGATGGAATGATCAATTATTTCAAATCCTTATGGCCAATTTGCCATCACGCTGTTTGAATCGAGGCATTGGCTGCATTATAGCGGCTTTCACCACGACAAGGTTTGAGGGGGAAGCATGCCGAACAGGCCGCGAGGTTCCCGCGGGCGTTGGATTCTACTGGGATGGGCGCTGCTGGTCGCCCCGCTGATGGGAGCCACCCAACCGGTGGTGGTGGCCAGTATCAAACCGGTCCACGCACTCGTGGCCGGCGTCATGCGAGGCGTGGGCGAACCATTGTTGCTGATTCCCGGCGGCGCCTCGCCGCATGAGTACAGTCTCAAGCCATCGGACATACGCGCGCTGGGTTCGGCCCAGGTGGTATTCTGGATCGGGTCGGAGTTGGAAAGCTTTCTGGTCAAGCCACTCGCCAACGCCAAAACCACCCGCTCCGTGGCGCTGATGGACGCGCCTGATCTCACGATTTTGCCGCTGCGGGCCGGTGGCGCCTGGGAGGCGCATGAGCACGATTCCAATCACCACGGCCATCACGATGATCACGATTCCGCCACCAGCCGCGACGCCCATGTCTGGCTGGACCCCACCAACGCCATCGCCATGGTGCGTCGGATGGTCGCGGTACTCGGCGAGATGGATCCCGCCCACCAGGCGGAATACGCCCGCAACGGCGTGGCGCTGGTCGAGCGGCTGGAAAGGCTGGATCGGCAACTGGCGTCCGATCTGGCGCCGATCAGGGAGCAACCCTACCTGGTGTTTCACGATGCCTATCATTATTTCGAGCGGCGGTACGGCTTGAACGCGGTCGGTTCGGTGGTGCTCGATCCGGAACAGCGGCCGGGAGCGAAACGGGTGGCGGAAATCCGGGCGCGCGTACGCGCGCGCAAGGTTCGTTGCGTGTTCAGCGAGCCACAATTTCAACCCGCGCTGGTGGAAACGATCATCGCCGGGGGCAACGTCCGCCGTGGGGTGCTCGATCCGCTGGGGGCCGACTTGCCGGCGGGTCCCGAAGCCTATTTTCAACTGTTGCAAGGCTTGAGCGCGGCATTGCGCGGCTGCCTGGCCGGCGCCTGAATACCACGGGTCGGGGTCGGCGGAAATTTCTTCCCGAATGTTTTATGCTGTTAAACCAACCGTCGGTCGCGCGCCACTCGCCTGGCATGGTCGCCGACGGTTCGTTTTTGTCGTTTCGACCCAATGACCCTAAAAAAACCAAAGGTGGATCACCATGACCGAGGCCCTGGCGGAAGCCGCACACTATCGTGCCGAGCAGGACGAGGACTACATGAACGACCGGCAGAAGGCGCATTTTCGCGCCATCCTGCTGGCCTGGAAGCAGGAACTGGTGGAGGAAAGCCGGCGCACCGTGCATCACATGCAGGACGATCTGTTGAATTTGCCGGACCCGAATGACCGCGCCAGTCAGGAGGAGGAATTCTCCATCGCGCTGCGAGCGCGGGACCGGGAACGCAAGCTGCTGCACAAGATCGACAAGGCGTTGACCCGCTTGGCCAGCGACGACTACGGCTACTGCGAGGCGTGCGGCGTGGAAATCGGCCTGCGGCGGCTGGAGGCGCGGCCCACGGCGGAATTGTGCATCGACTGCAAGCACCTGGAAGAGCAGAAGGAGAAAAGCCAGGCGGTGTGAAGCCGCGTCGCCGCGCCCGTCCTCCCGATGAACCCACCTCGCCCGTCGACACGCTTTCCATGATCTGGTGCAAACAGGGCCAGGGAGCCGGGCGCGACCGCTATCATCATGGCAATTTGCGCGAGGCGCTGATCGAAGCGGCGCTGGATTTGATCGCCGAACGCGGCCCCGCCGGCTTCACGTTCGCCGAAGTCGCCCGCCTGGTTGGAGTGAGTCCAGCCGCCCCCTATCGACACTTCCGCGACCGCAACGCTCTTCTTGCCGAAGTCGCCCGCCGTGGCTTTCGGCAGTTCGAGGCCGACCTGGTCCAAGCCTGGAACGATGGCCGGCCGGAACCGCTGCGCGCGCTGGTCAACTGCGGCCGGGCCTATTTGGCGTTCGCCCGGCAACAGCCCGCCTACCATGCCGCGATGTTCCAAGCCGGGACTCCTCCCGAAACCGACCCTGACCTTGCCCAGGCCGGCGAGCGGTCTTTGGCCGTGCTGATGAAGGCAGCGGAAATCCTTTGGGCCCAGACGCCGAAAGACCAACAGCCGCCGCCCCGAATGGTCGCCCTGCACATCTGGTCCTTTTCGCATGGAATTGCGTCGCTGTTCCTGAACTCCCGCGAGGGAGCGCGGCAACCGTTGCCGATGGCACCAGAGGATTTATTGGAAGCCGGCATTCTGGTCTACCTGCGCGGGCTGGGTCTCGGCGGCGGTAAAGCCGTCCCAGCGGATCGCTGACGATTCGACCCCGCTTGACAACGGGGTTTAGTGCGCCTAGGATTGTTAATGTGATTAACATTTATATGGAGGACCCCATGATTCTTGCGGCGCAGCCCAACCCCGTCGACAAAATGGCCTGGACCGGCTTGATCGTTCTCGGCCTGGTGTTCTGGTGGCCTCTCGGCCTGGCCATTCTGGCTTATCTCATCTGGAGCGGAAGAATGAAATGTGGGTATTCCAATAGCCCGAACCCTTCTCGACACCATGGCTTCGGGCGATTTTTCCATGCCGCTGGCAAAGGGTGTTGCGACTGGCGACGGTCGACCGCCAGCGGTAACACGGCCTTCGACGAGTACCGCAGCGAAACGCTGCGTCGGCTGGAAGAGGAACAGCGGGCGTTCATGGAATTTCTCGACCGGCTTCGCCGGGCGCGGGATCAAGCGGAGTTCGACCAGTTCATGGCCGAACGGCAACGTCGTGGCCAAGACCCCGAGCAACCAGTAGCCAGTTGAGAAAGACCCTTGTATTCACCCCGATCCTTCTCCCGCTCGCGGACGAAGGATCGGGATAAGAGGACAACTCCTTAAACAACGAACGGTTACGCTGAACCGGCCAATCCCGCCAACAGAGCCTGGCCGGCTGGAGCCCGTGCTTCCAGCCGGCAGCTCCGCCCCTCGCCGACGTAGTCGAGGGTGACTTCCAGATCCGCCGTCGGCAATTCACCCTGGCCACGCTCCGGCCACTCGATCAGCAGTACCGCCTCGCCGTCCAGTTGATCGCGCAAGCCCAGGAATTCCAGTTCCTCGGGATCGGTCAGCCGATACAAATCCCAGTGAAACAGCCGCCAACCGTCCAACTGATACGGTTCCACCAGGGTGTAAGTGGGGCTTTTCACCCCGCCGCGATAACCGAGCGCGCGCAGCAGACCGCGCGCCAGCGTGGTCTTGCCGGCGCCCAGTTCGCCACGCAAATAAACCACGCCGCCGGGCTTGAGAACCTCGGCCAGCCGCGCGCCGAGCCGTTCGGTGGCGGTGGCGGAATCGAGCATGAAATTCAGCATGACTCAGTTTGGATTCGCCAGTTGCCGCAGGAAGGGTAGCAGGTCGGTCGCCAGCAAGCCGCGCTCGCCGCCAGTTCGCGCCGCCAGATCACCGGCCCGGCCGTGTAGATACGCGCCCGCCTTGGCCGCCGCGAACGGCGACAGGCCCTGCGCCCGCAGCGCGGCGATGACCCCGGTCAGCACGTCACCCATGCCGCCGCTGGCCATGCCCGGATTGCCGGCATGACACAGCGCCACCAGTCCATCCACCTTGCTGGCGATCAGCGAGCCGGCCCCCTTGAGCACCGCCACGCCGCCGAAACGCAACGCCAGGTCCTCGACGGCGGCGAAACGGTCGGCTTCGACTTGGGCGGGGGTCATTTTCAACAATCGGGCCGCCTCACCGGCGTGCGGGGTCAGAATCCAGTCGTCGCGAAAGACCGGCTCGACCGCCAGCAGATTGAGCGCATCGGCGTCCACCACCAGCGGCCGATCACCAGCGAGCGCGGCTTGCAACATCGCCCGACCCCAGTCGCCGCGTCCCAGTCCCGGCCCCACCGCGACGACCGTCGCCTGGTTCAACAACGGTTCCAGCGCATCGGGAGTTTCGACGCCGTGGAACATCAGTTCCGGCCGAGCCGCCGCCTGCAAGCCGGCGTGAGCGGCGCGGGTGGCGACGCTGACCAGGCCCGCGCCGCAACGGGCGGCGGCTTCGCCGGCCAATCGCGCCGCGCCGCCCATCCCCAGCTCGCCACCGATCACCAGCGCATGACCGAAATGACCTTTGTGGGCGCTGCGCGGGCGGCGGGGAAACAACACTGGTAAATCCTCGCCAGCATAGCGCCAGCAGGCGGGATGCAGGGCCGAATAGATGTCGGGCGGCGCCTCCAGGTCAGTGAAATGGACCTCGCCGCAACAGGCGGGTCCCTGGCCAGTGAACAGTCCCTGCTTGAGGCCGATGAAGGTGATCGTCGTCGCCGCGCGCACCGCCGCGCCCAGGATCGCCCCGGTGTCGGCGTGCAGGCCGGAGGGAATGTCCAGGGCGAAGCGGTCGGCGGGATGCGCGTTCATGGCTTCGATGGCTTCCCGCCAGACGCCGCTCACCTCCCGTTCCAGGCCGGTGCCCAGGATGGCGTCCACCAGCAGATCGGCGCGGTCCAGACCGGCAGCGGTGAAGATTGTGGTCGGCACGCCGGCGGCGCGGGCATCCCGCCAGGCGGTCAGGGCATCGCCGCGCAGCGCGTCCGGATTGGAGAGCGTCAATACCAGGGTCTCCAGGCCGGTCTTGTGAGCCAGCCGGGCCACCACGTAGCCGTCGCCCGCGTTGTTACCGCCGCCACAAACCACCACGATCCGGCGCGCGGCCGGCCAGCGCTGGCGCAGCAGATCGAACGCCGCCGCGCCGGCCCGGCTCATCAGGGTATGGCCGGGAATGCCGCGCTCCTCGATGGCGATGCGGTCCAGTTCCCGCACCTGAACGGCGCGGTACAATTCAACAGGCAGTTCACGCATGGGAAATCTCCTTGGCCACGATGATTAAGGGCACAATACGCCCGTCCTTTTGCCAATTCCAGCCGTCGCCATGGCCGTCGCCCTCGCTGCTCCCCAACTGGCCGAACTCGCCGCCGCTATCAAGATCTGGGGGCGAGAACTGGGTTTCCAACAGATCGGGATCGCCGACATCGACCTCGGTGCATCCGAGGCGCGGCTGCTCGACTGGCTGGCGGCGGGGTTGCACGGCGAGATGAATTATATGGCCCGACACGGGGTCAAGCGCGGCCGGCCGGCGGAACTGGTGCCCGGCACGGTGCGCGTCATCGCGGCGCGGATGGACTACTGGCCGCCGGACGTCGCCGCGCCGTGGCGGGTGTTGCGATGCCCGGAACTCGGTTATGTATCGCGCTACGCCCTGGGCCGGGATTATCACAAGGTCCTGCGGCAACGACTGCGCCGGCTGGCCGACCGCGTCGCCGCCGCCGCTGGGCCCTTCGGCCATCGGGTGTTCGTGGACAGCGCGCCGGTGCTGGAAAAGGCGCTGGCGGAAAAAGCGGGACTGGGCTGGATCGGCAAGCACAGCAACCTGCTGGACCGACAAGCCGGCTCGTGGTTCTTTCTCGGCGAAATCTACGTGGACCTGCCGCTGCCGGTGGATGCGCCCACGACCGCGCATTGCGGGCGTTGCACCGCTTGTCTGGACGTTTGTCCGACCCAGGCCATCGTCGCGCCCTACCGAGTGGACGCCCGCCGCTGCATCTCCTACCACACCATCGAACTGGCGGGGTCGATCCCGCTGGAATTTCGTCGCGCCTTGGGTAACCGGATTTACGGCTGCGACGATTGCCAACTGGTCTGTCCGTGGAACCGCTTCGCCCGTCCGACGGTGGAGCCGGATTTTCGGGTCCGGCATCGACTGGACGCGCCGGGATTGGTGGAGTCGTTCGGTTGGGATGAAGCCGAGTTTTTACGCCGCGCCGAAGGCAGCGCCATTCGCAGGATTGGCCACGAACGCTGGCTGCGCAATATCGCCGTGGCGCTGGGCAACGCGCCCCGCTCGCCCGCGATCATCGCCGCCTTGCGAGAACGACTGCCCCATCCGTCGGCGCTGGTGCGGGAGCACGTCGCCTGGGCGCTGGCGGAGCAGGCTACCGACCGTCCAGCAGTTCCCCCAGCGTGCGGGTCAACAGCCGCAGATCCTGTTCCCGCGACAGGGTGTGCTCCCCGTCCTTGACCAGAATCACCCGCACGTCGGGGCTGGCCAGTTGGCCAGCCACTTCAAGGCTGATCCGCCACGGCACGTCGGTATCGCCCATGCCGTGAATCAGCCGCACCGGCCCGTGGATCGGCAGCGCCGCCCGATCGAGCAACCGGTGTTGCTTCGCTTCCTCGATCAGATTCAGCGCGATGATGTAAGGTTCGCCATAAGGGGATGGCAGGGAGATCACCCGCTCCCGCCGCAGGCGTTCCCGCAGGCGCTCATCGAGTCGATCCCACAGCAGATAGCCGGTGAAATCCACCGCGCAGGCCAAACCCAGCAGCCCGGCGATTCGCGCCGGTCGCGCCAGCGCGGTCAACAGCATCAGCCAGGCGCCCATCGAGGACCCCACCAGGATTTGCGGCCCCTCGGTCAGGCGGTCCAGCACCGCGATGGCTTCCTCCGCCCAGCGGCCAATCGTCCCGTCGGCGAACCGGCCGCTGGACGCGCCATGGCCGGAGTAGTCGAAGCGCACGAACGCCTGACCACGTTCCCGGCACCAGTAATCCAGCGTGGTTGCCTTGATCCCGGTCATGTCGGAGGTGAAACCGCCCAGGAACAGCACACCCGGCCCGCGTCCTGGCCGACGATGATAGGCCAGGGTCGTCCCGTCGGCGAGGGTCAGTCGCTCGGGGCGGGAAGCGAAGGGACTCATACGTGGGTTGCGCCTCCGTCGACCGGGGCGCCCCAGACCTGTTCGACCAGGGCCGGCAGAATTTCGCCGGCCGGTCCGTTCAAGCTGAAGGTGACGTGGGGACTGAGTGGGGTCGGCTGGGGATTGACTTCCACCACCGTCGCCCCGGTCCGGAGCGCGGCGAGCGGCAGTTCCGCCGCGGGGTAGACCAGGGCCGATGTCCCGATGCTGAAGAAAACCTCGGCGGTCACGGCGGCCTGTTCCGCCGTTCGCAGGATACCTGTCGGCAACATTTCCCCGAACCAGACCACGTCCGGCCGCAACAGCGCGCCACAGCGCGGGCAGCGCGGTGGAATTTCCTCGCTGTCCGGCCAGCTTTCCACCGGCCGATCCTCGTCGAGGCACTTGGCGCGGAACAGGTTGCCGTGCAACTCCAACACCTGATGGCTACCCGCTCGCCGGTGCAAACCGTCCACGTTCTGGGTGATCAGCGTGAATTCGGCGACGCGCCGTTCCATCTCGACCAGGGCGACATGGCCGGCATTCGGCTCGGCTTGCCGCACCCGTTCCTGTCGCCAGGCGTACCATTCCCAAACCAGCTTCGGGTTGCGGCGAAAAGCGTCCGGCGTGGCGAGTTCCTCCGGGTTGTAGCGCGCCCACAGTCCGGTCTGGGCCTCGCGGAAAGTCGGTACGCCGCTCTCGGCGGAGATGCCGGCGCCGGTCAACACGGCGACCCGGTGAGCGGCGCGCAGGCGGGTCACAAGCGGGGTGGGAATCGGAGATGGACTCATGGCGCGAAACTTTCACGGGAATGGTCGAGAATTTCAGCATAGCACGCGGGGTGCTGGCTGGGCAGGCCGCCTGGAGTCGGGAAGCGTATAGTTGCTTTTTACAACTATAAGGCCCATAATATAGTAGCGTCAAGCCACTAAGGACTTTGCCAAGGAGAGCCGCCATGCGCCTCGAATTCCTGATCATCGACCCACAGAACGATTTCAGCGACGCGCCCGGAGCGGCGCTGCCGATACCGGGCGCGGGCGCGGACGCCGAACGCCTGGCGAGCTTGCTGGATCGCCTGGGTGATCGTATCGCCGCCATTCACGTCACTCTCGACACCCATCAATTGGTGGACATTTCCCACCCGATCTTCTGGCGAGACGAGCGAGGTCAACCGCCGCCACCCTTTACCCAGATCACGGTCGCCGACGTGGAGCAGGGCGTCTGGCGGCCGTTCAAACCGGAACACCGGCCAAGGGCGCTGGCTTACGTGCGCGCCCTGCGCGACAACGGCCGCTACACCCTGACCCTCTGGCCGCCCCATTGCCTGGTCGGCGCCTGGGGGCACGGCCTCATGCCAGCGGTGGCCGAAGCGTTGCGGCGCTGGGAGGAAACCCGGTTCGCTCGGGTGGACTACGTGACCAAGGGCCACAATCCCTGGACCGAACACTACTCGGCGGTGCGGGCCGACGTGCCCGATCCCACCGATCCGGGCACCCAGCTCAATACCCGACTGATCCAGACTCTGGAAAATGCCGACAGGGTGGCCTTGTCGGGCCAGGCCTTGTCGCACTGCGTCGCCAACACGGTGCGGGACATCGCCGATTATCTGGGCCAGGACAGCGTCCGCAAACTGGTGCTGATCGAGGACACCAGTTCGCCGGTGCCGGGCTTCGAGGACCTGGCCCAACGATTCCTCGCCGACCTGCGCCGGCGCGGCATGAGAACCGCCACGGCGGCGGAATTCCAATGCTGACCGCAACCGACGATCCCCGCGCGGGGGCAAGCGCCGCTCTCCTGCTCGACGCCTACTACGCCATCGGCCGTTTGCATCTGTTTTGCGAAGACTATGCTCTCCACGGCTGGGAACCGGTTCCGCACCTGATCCTGGCCGATGGCTGCTCGGCCGCGCCCGACAGCGATCTGGGCGCGCGCCTGCTGGCGTTGAACGCTCGCCGCCTGCTGCCGCATTTCGCGCGCGCCGCGAGCGAGCGCGACCGCCTGGCCCGGCACTGGCCGCTGGGTCGGCGCATCGTGCGCCGCGCCGCCCGGCAGGCGCGAGACTTGGGGCTGGATCCCACCGTGCTCGACGCCACGCTGCTGGTCGCCTGGTGCGATGGCGCGATGGTGCATGTTCATCTCTACGGCGATGGTTGTCTCGCCGTCCGCCACGCCGATGGCGGGGTGGGGACGATCCGGGTCGAATACGCCGAGAACGCGCCCTACTATCTGTCTTATCTGCTCGACCCGGAGCGCTGGGAACTGTACCAGGAAGCCATCGGCGAGCCGGCGACCGCCCAGAGCATTCATTATCAAATCGACGCCGGGGAGAGCATCCGCCAGGAAGCTTTCAACACCCCGACCGCGTTTGATTTCGATCTGACCACTTTTCCGGTGGTGGCGGTCGCCACGGATGGCCTGGATTCGTTCGTGGCGGCTGAAACCGGTGCGCGGCTGGATTTGCGGACCACGGCGCGGTCGGCGCTGGATTTTCAAAACCTCGACGGCGCCTTCGTCCAGCGCCATCTGCGCCAAGTACTCGTCGACTATGCCCAGCAGCGGGTGATCAACGTGGACGACATCGGGCTGGGAGCGTTCGTCCGCCTGGCGGGCGGGCTGGAGACGGGTACACTGTCGGGGGCGGATGGCCTGTCCGCCCCAGAGGCCCTTCCATGATCGGATGCGACGACCCGGCGGAACCAGGAAAAGTCGGCTTGACGACCGCCGCTTCGGACGAAGCGGAATTTCTCCGCCGCTACGACGCCGCACGGTACGAAAAACCGTCCTTTACGGTGGATCTGGTGATTTTCACGGTGCGCGACGAACACTTGCACGTACTGCTGGTCAAGCGCGCCGAGCACCCGTTCAAGGGCTGCTGGGCGCTGCCGGGCGGGTTCCTGGATCCGCGGCGCGACGCGTCGGTGGACGCCTGCGCGGCGCGCAAACTGATCCAGGAGACCGGCGTGCGCACCCCGTATCTGGAGCAGCTCAAGACTTACGGCTCCCGCGACCGCGACCCGCGCGGCTGGACCGCCACCACGGTCTATTTCGCGCTGATGGCCTCGGAATCGGTACGTCTGCTGGGCAATCAGGCGGAAGCGTCCTGGGTGGGGGTGCGAGGCGACCAGGTGGATTTTGAACTGGCTTTCGATCACGCCCAGATTCTGGCCGACGCGGTGGATCGCTTGCGCTCCAAGTTGGAATATACCCATATCGCCGTGCATCTGTTGCCGGAGGAGTTTACCTTGCCGGAATTGCAGCGGATCTACGAAATCATCTTGCAGCAACCGCTCGACAAAAGCTCCTTTCGCCGCCGGGTGATCCAGGCCGACATGCTGGAAGAGTTGACTGGCAAACAGCGCGATGGCTTTGGCCGGCCGGCGCAGCTCTACCGCTTCCGCGATTACGGCCGGCGCACCTTCTTCCCTCGCAGCATCAGCCGCCACGCCCGCTGAAGGCGGGCGAAACAACCGCGGACAGTTTCCAGCGTTCCAGAGGCTGAAAATCCTTTAAAAGCCCTATTATTGACCGGGGTTTATGCGTCAACGGCATTCTGTGGGATGTTCCCACCCTCTGGCAAATTTTTTTGCTTTAGATCTCCCTAAACCACTTGACTCTGATGCGTTTTAAAAGCAACATATGTATAAATTAATATACTTTTTCTGAGTAATTCACTGGATAAATTTCCTGGGGTGGGCCGTGATGACGACAAGACACCGCTTGGAAAATAGTTTTCCTTAATATTTCGAACTAATATTGTTCAGTGCTGCGATGGCTTGAAGAGGTGCTTTGTGAACCAGCCGATTCTTAGTAAAGAAGCGATTGCTCTCATGCTCAGGATGCGTTTCCTGATCAAGAACGAATTTGGCGAACTGCTCTCTTTCCAGGCTCAGGACGCGGCGACCAAGTTTTGCGAATACGGCGCCCGGTCGAGCCAGCCAGCATTGCGGGAATTGGCGCAGCAACTCTCCTCGTTAATATCCGTTCCTGTTCCCAAGACGGCGCAGCCTCGGGAAAGCAGTATCTTGGAATTGCTTGCCTCGGATCTGGTCGAGCAACCGGTCCGTCTGGTATTTACCAGAATTCCAGCGTTCGTGATCGATAAACCTCGGCGGCGCTGCTTGCTCAATTTTTCGTTCGAGGAATTGCTGGAAGAACTGCGACCGCTGGGTACGGTCGATCCCGGCCTGACGCAAGTGGAACCGATTTCCCCAGGGGATCTGGTGGAACTGGAAAAGAAAACGATCAGCGCCTCGCTACACGGATTGATGTGGTTTTGCGGCCTGCAATTTTCGCAAGGGCAACTGTTGCCAAAGCCGCAGTCGTTCCCCGCCTTCGGCCTCAACCGTTGGCCGGATTTCGGCACGCTGCCACACGCCGCCCAGCATCTCAAGATGGCGACTTTCCTCATGCGCAAGACCGCTTCCCTGGATGGCCTCACTGCTGGCACAGGGGCTACCAAGAATGAGGCTGTCGCTTTCCTCAACGCCTGCTTCCTCTGTGGCTGGCTAAAAAGGGTGGAGGGGGTCGCCCCGCCAGCGCCAGCGGCCCCCAAGTCCGGGCTAAGGGGCGTCATTGGCAGAATTCGGGTACGGCTGGGGATGAGCGGATGAGCAACATGACTGAAGTCAAAATCATTTTCACCGGTACCATGGGCGCCGGCAAAACCACGGCAATCAATGCCATCAGCGAAATCAAGACGATTTCCACCGAGGCCGTGGCGACCGATGAAACCGCCCAGCGCAAGGAAACCACGACGGTGGGCATGGACTATGGCGAGGTGACGGTGGATGAAGGTCTGGTGCTGCGCCTCTACGGTACGCCGGGTCAGCGCCGCTTTAGGCACATGTGGGAGATACTCGCCAAGGGCGCGCTGGGATTCGTGATCCTGGTGGACAACGCGCGTCCCTCGCCGCTGGAGGACCTCAGCATTTATCTTGACAATTTCAAGAATCACATCGCCGCCTCGGCGGCTGTCATCGGCGTCACCCGAACCGACGTATCGGCGCAGCCGGATATCGATGCCTATTATCAATATCTGGCGGAGCGCGAGGAAATGCACCCCGTCATGACGGTGGATGTGCGGCGCAGGGAAGACGTGCTGATGTTGTTGGATTCACTGCTTTTAAGTCGCGAATTCGAATGACCGGGAGATCGTAACTCATGAACATAAGCGATGGCGCCAGCCCGGTGGAGAAGCTGAAGGCGGCTCAAGAAAAACAGCAGGTCGAAAAGGCGCTCCAGCGATTGCTGGACATGTGCGCGGGGGCAACCGGGGCATTGGTGGCCACCGCCGACGGCTTCGTCGTCGCCCGCGTCTTCAAGCAGGAAATCGCGGAGAAATCCTTGGCCGCCATCACCAGTTCGGTGATGAGCCTGGCCGAGGCGCTGGTCAACGAGACGGGTCAGGGGCCGTGCCAAAACCTGATCGTCGAAGGCCAGGAAGGCCACGTGGTTTCCCTGCGCATCAATCACACCCGGGTGCTGACTGCCATGGCGACGCGCAACACCCGATTGGGAATGCTGTTAAGCGCGGCCAAGGTGTGCGCGGAACAGTTGGCCAGCACGCTGGGCGAAAAGTGACGAACCAGCACGCGGGCTTGTTGGAGACGGCGATACGCCGCTTATGGGAGGCAGGATAGTCCGCTGGACAGGTCGACTCCTCAAGTATTCATTGTTGTCAAGCCGATCATTGGAGGAAAGCAAAATGGCAGATTTGAATTCGCTGTGCAAAGGTCTCGTCAGCAGCGTCAACGACGCGCTGGGAGCCGCCGTCGTGGACCTGGAGTCCGGGTTGTTGTTGGCGGTGGCTCATAGCGTGCCGTACTTTACCCAATCCTACCTGGACGCCGTGGCGGCGGCGGCGGTGGACATGTTCCGCGGGCCGACCGTGAGCACGGTCGAGGACATGCTGGCCGACCAGCGGGGTACTCCGGGCAAGAAGCATCTGCTCAAGGAAGTTCAGATGGCCACCGACAATACTTATCATTTCATGTGCGTCGTACCCAACAAACCCAACGCGCTGTTGGTGTTGATCACCGGCAAGAAGGCCAACCTGGGCATGGGATGGGTGGCCGTCCGCAAGGCGGTAACGGAAGCCGCGCCGCTATGTCCTTAAGGGATTGAGCGGCATCGCCGACCCGGACGTCAGGGTTTGCGTCCGGTCCGCTTTATCGGGGAGTGGCGAGCGTAACGCCAATCCAGGCGGCGTTCGCCAGACCCCCGGCGATATGGATCGGCACTCCAAAATATCCTGGACATGACAAGGGAAATCGCATCCGAGGCGTTGGCCGCCGCCCCTATCGAGGTGGTCTTTTCTCCGGCGAGCCTGGGCGACGCGGCGGCGGAGCGTGTGCGCCGAATCCTAAGCATACCTCGCGAGCAACTAGTCCATGGCGCCTCGTATACCGGGCGTCCATACACCTGGATCTATCGGGACGGCGAGTATGTCATCAAGGTGCGCGCCGAGTATCGCTTCCCAACCCGCGACGCGCGCCGCTGGATCGAACGCGCCAGGGAGCAGGAACAGCGGCTGGGCGTCCATCATCCGGCCAAGGGCTGGTTTCTCATCCAGATGGATGAGGTGGCCCTGATCGCCAATATCACCCCCCAAATGATTCCGCTGCACACGCTGGGCGAGGCGTATTCCCAGACCGATCGGTGCGCCCTGCTGGAGCGTATGCTTGACCTTTATCTCCGGGTCGCGGCGAATCATGGGCAACGCCTGGACGAGGGGTTGTCGAACTTCGCCATCGGCGCCGACGGCGAACTTTATTACGTCGACGACGATATTTATCGCTGGGATGAATTGACATCCCTGACTCAGGCGATGGGGTTCTGGTGTCGCGCCCTGCCCTGGTTCACGGTGGAGGTGGCCGAGCGCATCGGCCAAGTGCTGCACCAGTTGTTGGACCGCTATTTTCGCGACCGCCATACGCTGATGGTGGCGGCCAACCTGATCCGCCAGTTACCCCTCGTCAATCCCGAACAGGGGCGTCGCCGGGCCAGGTTGCTCCAGGGTCTCGAATCCGCCGCGCCAAGAAAACCGGCCCGGCGGAAGGTGCTGGGACAAGGGGCATTTGCCTTGCTGGGCGATATCCACGCCAATTATCCAGCTCTGCAAGCCGTATTGACCGAGCTGGACCGGCTGGGAATTCGGGACGGTTTGGTGCTGGGGGATGTCGTCGGCTACGGTCCCCACCCGGTGGAATGCATCCGAGCCGTGCGGGAGCGCAACTTTGCGGTGATCAAAGGCAATCACGAATATGCCGTCGTCACCGGCCAGTTCATCAAGGGCTTTTCGAAACACGCCAAAGCCGTCGCGGAGTGGACCCGAAATCGCCTCAGCGCCGAGGAATTGGCTTGGCTGGACGAGCTTCCGCCCAGCCTGCATCAAGAGGGTTGGCTGGCGGTGCACGGCGCGCCTCAGGACAAGCACTGTTTCTTTGGTTATGTCTATCGCATGTCGTATGAGGCCAATCTGGACAACCTCGCCGAGCGCGATATCCCAATCTGTTTTCACGGCCATTCCCACATCACCGGCGTCTACTTCCGCAACCAGAGCGGCGACAGCGGATTTTGCAAGGACCACCAGCAGTCCCTTCAAAACTACAGCTACTGTCTGGCCAGTCCCGGCTCGGTGGGACAACCCCGCGACAACGACGGACCCGCCGCTGCCTTCGCGATCTTCAACCCACAAACGAAGCAATTGGTTTTCCATCGCGTCGATTACCCGGTGGAAACCACTATCGACGCCATGCTGGCCAACGATCTTCCGGCGGTCCTGGCGCAACGGCTGCGCAACGGCGAGTGAAACGCGCGGCCCTGCGAAGCCGCTGAAACAGCCGTCCGAATCGGACGAGAACTTTTCTCCCGCCGTGGCCGGCGAATCGGCGAAACAACCCGCGGGACGTTGAACAATCAGTGGGAACATCAAAATCCATGTCAGCGGACAACCTTGAAATCAAAACCGAAGCCGATTATCAAAAGGTATTGGCAACGCTCTCGCGCCAGGATCGCCCCCACGCCATCCTGCTGTTTTTGATGAGAGTGTTGGAATCCTACCGCGCGGCGCGCAAGATCGGCTGGTCGCGCCCCTGGAACAAGCAGGCTGTCGTCAACTTCCAAAGCTTCAAGCTCGACGCCGTCCGCGACCATGAATTACTGGAGCTGGGTCGGGATGTGCTCGACGCCGAGTGCGCGGCGATGCCCGCCCCGGCGCGCGCCTTCGTCGATGATCTGCTGGCGTGCCGCGACCGGCTGATGGGTTTTGTCTTCGTTCAGGAATTCACCGACGCGGGACGTCGGTTCGAGGGCGGTGTGTTGAGCTTGGGACGGCGGGCGGCCGATCAGCCCCGTTACCGGGACCGGCTCGACCTCATCCTTGAATCCCCGGTGGTGGAAGGCCATAGCCAGGGGCTCGCGCGCCTGCGGGTTTTCGTCGATCCCTATCTGGGAAAAAAGGAACCGTTGTGGTCGACGATCGTGGAGCCGGTCCATGGTGCCGCCAGCGGCGACCTTTTCGAACGACTTGCGGCGCTGTCCTGGGACTGGGCACGGCTGCCGGAACGGCTATGGGACCACTGGACCTCGGCGTACATCGATTATTTCGGTCCACGCCAGTGGCTGATGCGCGAAAGCTATTTTTACGTCGCCGACGCGCCTTGGGCACGAATCGACCCGGCCACGCTCGCCGCGCCCAGGGAAATGCTCTGCATGGAGTCCTCGGTGTCGTGAGCTTCGCTTTCGCGGTCATCCATGCGGTGGACGACGTCGAGCAGGCCGCCGCTTTTTTCCGCGACGTGCTCGATTTTCGGGAACACAGCCGGGGTAGCGGCTGGGCGCAGGTGGAAAACGGCGCGCTGACCGTCCGGCTGGTTGCCGCCGACCGCTTCGCCCGCGCGCCGAGCGACCTGGAGCTAGACCTGGCGACCCCGGACGTATCGGCGGCGAGCGCGGCGTTGCTGAAACGGGAAGGATTGGAACCGCTCATGGCTCCCACCTGGGTCAGCGCGGACCGCATGGAGGCGCGGTTACGAGCGCCCCACCGCGTCGTGCTCACCCTGTCCCGCATCTTCGACGAGGATGCGTTGGGCATTCTGCCGGAGCTGCCCACCAGCCTCGTGTGGACCGAGGACGCTGCGGCGTACACCCAGCGGTTGTTGCGTTTCGTCCCCGTCAGTTTCCGCGCGCAGGCCCGGAAGCGCGTTACCGAGTGCGCGGAAACGCTGGCGATCACGGCGGGAGACGTCACGGTCGAGCGGGATACCGCCTTGCGCGCCCTGGTCATGAGTACGCCGCCATTTCAGCATGAGGGACTGCGGGTGGCGTTTCGGGACGAAGGCGTCGATCCCGAACCTCTGTTCGCGGAGCTTGCGGGGCCATGAGCCACGCCGCTCTGGCCGTGGTCAAGCGCGCCGCGATGCTGGCCCGCATCGGCTGGGTGGCCAGGAAAGCGTGCAACAGTTCCAGCGAGACGGAACGACTGCTCGCCAAGCAGGCTCTTGCCGGATTGTTCGCGGACGCGCGTGGCATCACCATGAAGGTGGGGCAACTGTTCGCGGGCGCCGCTGGCGAGACCCCGTTGCGGGAATTGGCGACGGCAGGCATCGAACCGCGCCCGCTCCGGCAAATGCTGGCAGTGCTTGAAGCCGATCTGGGCCGGTCCGCCGGGACGCTTTTTGCCGTCATCGACGAAGCGCGAGCCGCCGCGTCCCTGGGTCAGGTGCATCGGGCCGTGCTGAAGAACGGTACTGTCGTGGCCGTCAAGATTCGTTATCCGGACATCGCGGCGGCGGTGGACGCCGAATTGCGCCTTGCCGGACTGTTGCCTGGCGTGGGACCGGTAAAACGCTGGGGCTTCGACCTGGAGGCGTACAAACAAACCCTGCGGGACAACATGCGGCGGGAACTCGATTACCGCTTCGAGGCGGAACGGCAACGGCGCTTCGCGGCGGTGGTGCGGATGCCAGGATTACGGGTTCCCGAGGTTCACATGGATCTGTGTGGGGAACGAGTGTTGGCGCAGAGCTGGGAATCCGGCGTGTTGTTGGATCAGGTCGTTGGTTGGCCGAAACAGGATCGCCTGTTGATCGGCCGCACGCTGCTGTTGACCCTGTTCAAAAGCCTGTTCGTCGCTGGCGAGGTGCATGGCGACCCCAATCCAGGCAATTATTTTTACCGGCGCGGCGACGATGGCCAGCCGGAGGTGGTGCTGCTCGATTTCGGTTGCACCGTGCCGGTGAGCGAACCGCGTCGGCTGGCCCTGCTCAAGCTGTTGCTGGCCTGCCGCGAGGGCGCGGACGTCGCGCCGCTCCAATGCTTCGCGGCCTTGGGGTTCGACGCCGGCAAGCTTTCCCATCTGAAAGATACGCTGCCCGCTCTGTGTCGAGTTCTGTTCCGTCCGTTTTTGGTGGATGGTTCGTTTCATCCCGCCGAATGGCATCTGAAACGGGATCTCACCGCGCTGCTTGGCGAGTACCGCTGGTGGTTTCGCTCAGCGGGACCCGCCGATTTGCTGCTGCTCATGCGGGCTTTTCAAGGGTTGGCGGCGCAGCTCGGGCGGTTGGAGGCGCGGTTGCCTTGGTGGCCCTTGCTGGAGCAGGCGGCCGGGGTCGAACTGATGCAGCGCGCGCGGGGGTGGGAGTTGCCGAACCTGCCGCCGGCGCTGGCTGCCGGCGCGGTCAGCATCCGCGCCATCGCCCGCCGGCTTTGCGTGAGCGTCACCGAGGGAAACGTAGCGCGGATTTCGTTCAGCATGCCGGCCGAGGCCGTGCTCGATCTGGAAAACATCATCCCCGAGGACGTGCTGGAGCGCATTCGCGCCGCCCGCGTCGATCTCGGCGCCATCATGAACCACGTCCGCGCCAGCGGCATCGCGCCCCAGGAGTTGTTCGTGCTTGACGAGGGCCCAAAGCGCCATCGGGTTTGGTTGGAATGAGCGCCTGCTCCCTCATTCAAAAAAACCGCAGATAGGCTTCCAGCACTCGCAAGGTATAGTCGCCGGTGGAGCCGGTTCGGTACTGCGCCGGATCGCCGGTCATCCACCAGGCGGCGGCGCGCTGCACCGCGACCATTTCGTTTTGCTGGCTCTGGGCAAACTGGTCGCGCAGCACCGGACCCATCACGCAGACCAGCATCGGCCGGGCCAGGGTCGGATCGGCGGCGAACTGCTCGGGCGTGACCTCCTGACCGAAACAGCGCCTGGACCAGCGCGCGATATTGTCCGGCTTGATCCGCCACTCGCCGTACAGGCCGGCATCGGCGCTGGCGGGCGGAGCCGCCAACCGCAGCGCTTCCACCAATGCTTCCACCTTGGCGTCGGAAATCTGCGCCCGGACCATGCACGGCGTCAGCGCCAGCAGAAACAGCGCGGTCAACCACCAGCGCCGATTCGGAAGAAAACCGATGGAACGGAGAGTCGCGCGGCTCTGGGGCAACATGGCGTCCTCCTAAGGCAAACTTCGGTGTGGTGAGGGGGCGGCGCGGTGCTCACCGCAGCACCACCGTTTTGCTGCCGTTGAGGAACACCCGCCGCTCCAAATGATAATGAATCGCCCGGGCCAGCACGATGTTTTCGATGTCGCGGCCGACCGCCGCCAACTGCTCCGGCGTGTGGGCGTGATCCACCCGCTCCACCTCCTGCTCGATGATCGGTCCCTCGTCCAGGTTGGCGGTCACGTAGTGCGCGGTGGCGCCGATCAGCTTCACCCCTCGCGCGTGCGCCTGGTGGTAGGGCCGGGCGCCCTTGAAGCCGGGCAGAAAGGAATGATGGATGTTGATCGCCCGTCCCGCCAGCGCCCGGCAGAGTTCCGGCGACAGGATTTGCATGTAGCGGGCCAGGATGACCAGTTCGGCGCCGGTTTGCTCCACCAGCGCCAGGATTTGCCGCTCCTGCGCCGGCTTGGTTTCCGGCGTCACCGGCAGATAGTGATAGGGAATCGCATGCCATTCGGCCAGGTGCGCCAGCTCGCGGTGATTGGACACGATCGCGGTGATCTCCATCGGCAGCGCGCCGGTACGATGCCGGTACAGCAGATCGTTCAGGCAATGCTCGGCCTTGGAGACCAGGATCAGGAGCCGCGGTCGCTGGCGTGGGTCGTACAGCCTCCAGTCCATCTCGAAACGCCGGGCCAGGGGGGCGAAATGCTCCAGCAGGGTCGGCGCGGTCGTTTCGTCCAGGTCGAACACCAGCCGCATGAAAAACCGGCCCGATTCGGTATCGCTGAACTGGTCGGATTCGACGATGTTGCCCGCATGATCGGCCAGGGCACTGGACACGGCGGCCACGATGCCGACCCGATCCGGGCAGGCGATGGTCAGGATATAGCGCAAGGTGGGCATGGATTCCTTCGAAGGGTCGCGCGGAAAAGCGCGCATTGTAAGCGAAGCGCCCTGCGCTCAGTCCTCGGCTTCCGGCAAATTCAGCACATTCCGCAACAGCGGCAGGTGCAGCCGGACGCACTCCATGCCGGCGGCGATGGTCTCGTCGGCCTGATCGAAGTCCATCAGTCCCAGGTGCGCCAGGCGCGGCGCCAGCACCACGTCGGGTGGATCGCCCGCCATCCGCGCCCGGGTAATCCGATCCTGCATGATGTTGATCGAACCGGCCATGACATCGAACAATCCCGGCGGTTCATCCGCCTCCGCTTCGTCCTTGGCGCGGTTGTCGTTGCCCAGCATGGCCTGCAAGCCGGCGCTCAGCCGCGCCAGCAACGGACTCGGCGCCGCCAGGCGCGGTGGCCGGCCGCTGAAATGCCTGCCGACGATGTCGCCGTTCAGATTGACCGCGATCACCCGGTCCGCGCCCAGCGCCCGACACAGCGAGACGGGCAACGGGTCCACCAGGCCGCCATCCACCAACCAGCGGCCCTGGTGGCGCACCGGGCTGAACAGGCCCGGCAAGGCGATGGACGCCCGCACCGCCTCCAGCAGCGAGCCTTCCTGAAACCATACCTCGCGACCGGTTTGCAGATCGGTGGCCACCGCGCCGAACGGTTTGGGCAAGGTCTCGATGGGCGCGTCTTCCACTCGCTCGCGGAAGGCGCGCATCAGGCGCTCACCCTCCACCCCCCCGAGCCGCACATCCATGTAGCGGATGATGTCCCACCAGTCGATCTGGGCCACCCACTCTTCCAGCCGGTCCAGCGCGTTGCTGGCGTAGGCCGCGCCGACCAGGGCGCCAATCGAGGTGCCGGACACCACGTCCGGAAAAATGCCGGCCTCTTCCAACGTCCGCAGGACGCCGATGTGCGCCCAACCGCGCGCCGAACCGCTGCCGAGGGCAATGCCGAGTCGGGGTTTTCGCGTGTGCATGGAATGGGCTTTCCTCGCAAGATCGTTCGATGGGCGGCCGACCTGGACCAGCAAGCAGATCCATCAGCCCACCGCGGGTCATCATGGCCTAAAAGTAGTGATCACGATCACTGCCGTCGAACCGGCCGCCGCGCATGCAGCAGTTCTTGAAACCGGCGACCCGAATGGCAGGGGCAGGGGTCGTTGCGACCGAGGCGCTCCAGCAGTTCCTTGTCGCCGTTCACGACTTGTTCGCCGCGCTTGACGCGCGTCTCGGAGGGGAAACCGCGCTTACGCTTGCTCGTCGCCTCGAAACCGGCTGGAGTCGAGGTGCTGGGTCTTTTTGTCCATGGCGCACCTCCAAAGTTTGGACCCTTGATAAAGGGCGCGCGATTATAGCGACGAGGGTATGCGCTGGCTAGTACGGCTGGGCGTAACCGTTCAGACATCTCTCGTCCCGCACCATGATGGGTTTCGCTACGCTCAACCCATCCTACAACCCATTGTTTTTTCGTAGGATGGGTTGAGCGTAGCGAAACCCATCGATACGGGGCGAAACCACCAGGGGTTCCGAACGGTTACGGCGGGGCCAGCGCGCCAAGCGGAACGTTCTCCCGCCCCGGCAAGGAGGAAGAAGCCAGTGGTCTACTCCACCGTTACCGACTTGGCCAGATTGCGCGGCTGATCCACGTCGGTGCCCTTGAGGATCGCGACGTGGTAGGCCAGCAGTTGCAACGGCACGGTGAACACGATCGGCGCAATGGACTCGGGCACCGCGCCCAGCGACAGGACGTGGGTATCGACGCCGCTGAGATGGGTGTCCACCGCGCGGTCGGCGAACAGGAACAGCACGCCGCCGCGCGCCCGCACTTCCTGAAGATTGGACAGCACTTTCTCCAGCAAGCCATCCCTGGGCAGGACGCAGACCACTGGCATGTCTCCGTCCACCAGCGCCAGTGGCCCGTGCTTGAGTTCGCCGGCCGGGTACGCCTCGGCGTGGATGTAGCTGATTTCCTTGAGCTTGAGCGCCCCTTCCATCGCAATCGGATATTGCGGTCCGCGCCCCAGGAACAGGGCATGATTTTTCTCGGCGAAATGCTCGGCCAGCCGCTCGATGGCGCCATCCAGCATCAAAGCTTCCTCCAGCGCCTTGGGCAGCCGTTCCAGATCCCGCGCCAGGACGACCTCGTCGCGCTCGCTCAGGCCATGCCGCCGACCCAGCGCCAGCGCCAGCAGCCGCAACGCCACCAGTTGAGTGGTGAACGCCTTGGTGGAGGCCACGCCGATTTCCCGGCCCGCGCGGGTCAACAGGGTCAAGGCCGACTCGCGCACCAGCGAGCTTTCGGCCACGTTGCAAATGGTCAGGGTGGACAGATAGCCGCGCTCCTTGGCCGCGCGCAACGCCGCCAGGGTATCGGCGGTCTCGCCGGACTGGGAAATGCTGACGAACAGCGTTCCCGGCGGCGTGACGCCTCGGCGGTAACGGTACTCGCTGGCCACCTCCACCGTGCAAGGCACGCCCAGGTTTTCCAGCCAGTAGCGCGCCACCAAGCCGGCGTGATAACTGGTGCCGCAGGCGACGATGTGAACGCCCCGCGCCTGGTCGAACACTGCGTTGGCTTCCGGCCCAAAGCTGTCTTCCAGCAAGTGGCCCTGATGAATCCGGCCTTCCAGGGTCTCGGCGACCACCGCCGGCTGCTCGAAGATCTCCTTAAGCATGAAATGCCGGTAGCCGCTCTTGCCCGCCGCCGCGCCCATCTGGCCCGAATACGCCACCGGCCGCTCCACGACCTGGCCGCTCCGGTCGTAAATCGCGAAGCGCTCACGCTGAATCTCGACCAGATCGCCTTCTTCCAGGAACACGAAGGTCTGGGTTACCGGCGCCAGCGCGAACACGTCCGAGGCGATGAAGTGCTCGCCGATGCCGATGCCCAACACCAGCGGACTACCAGCTCGCGCCCCGATCAGCCGGTCCGGGTCCTCGCGGCAAATCACGCCGAGACTGTAGGCGCCGGTCAAACGCGCCACGGCCTGTTGCACCGCCGCCAGCAAATCGCCGGTGATCCGCATCTTCTGATCGATCAGGTGGGCGATCACCTCGGTGTCGGTGTCGGATTCGAAGCGATAGCCGGCGGCGATCAACTCGGCCTTAAGCTCCTGGTAGTTTTCGATGATGCCGTTATGCACCACCGCCACCGAGTTGTTGCTGACATGCGGGTGAGCGTTGCGCTCGCACGGTTCACCGTGGGTGGCCCAGCGAGTGTGCGCGAGACCGAGCGGGCCGCGCACCGGTTCCTGTTGCAAGCGTTCGGCCAGCGCCTGGACCTTGCCGACCGCGCGGACCCGGTGCAGGCGTTCGTCGCGGCTGTCCAGCGTGACGATGCCCGCCGAGTCGTAGCCGCGATATTCCAACCGCCGCAGACCTTCAAGCAGAATGGGAGTGACGTTGCGTTCGGCGATGACGCCCACGATTCCACACATGACGATATCCAAAGGCAAGAAAATTGATTCAGGGTAGCGGCTTGCCCGCCGGGGAACAAGCCATTCCCGCAGCCACCGTCGTCGTCGCATCCCCTGCCAGCCATTCCCGAAACAGCGCGTTCAACGGTTCCAGGTTGGGTTTGACCACCGGCGCCAGCGCGGTGGGACCCTCCGCCAGCCGCGCCAGTTCGGCCTTGACCCACTCGCTCAGGGCCGGAATGCGCGGCCCCCAGGCCATTTCCTCGCCGCTCTGCTTGAGCCTCAGCAAGTGCTTGATGGCGTCGCGCAGTTCGCCGGGCGGGATCTGGGTTTCCACCAGTTCGCGGAACGGCATGGGCACGACGCCCCGGCCGCTTTCCAGCCAGCGCACCGCCAGCAGCGGGCGCAGCACGTACAG
>ERZ761602.1619-NODE-1619-length-39851-cov-7.025932_pt1 | contig 39851 bp, 35 predicted proteins | sample MGYA00512165_ERZ761602 | MGnify/ENA primary metagenome ERZ761602 (study PRJEB28899, sample SAMN02445085) | bioreactor sludge metagenome | biome: EBPR sludge; isolation source: Thorneside wastewater treatment plant | place: Australia: Brisbane, Thorneside...
ACGCCCAACCCCGGGGCCCCGCCGCTCCGCGTCGCCCTGGGTCTCGCCCCCGACCGGCGCAAGGCGAGCGGCTCGGAGATCCGGCTTTCTCCGGCTCGAGTATTGGAAATCACCCATTTCCGAGCCGGACGTTGCCCGGGACCTCGGTCCCCTGCTCCCAACCGGGGGGCTAGTCGGCGCAACCTCGCTCCAACCCGCCGGGCCACAAAGGCTGGCCCCCTTGCAGGATCACCGGGAATCGGGTTTAATCTCATTTCACGGTTGCTCCGGTCGTCTAGCGGTTTAGGATGCCGCCCTTTCACGGCGGAGGTCGCGGGTTCGAATCCCGTCCGGAGTACCAAAACTAAAGAACCTAGAATCGGTTTCGATCCGGATGGGATTCGAACTACTGTCTCAAACTTTAATCCGTGCCAATAAGCTCTCGCAACCTTGAGACATCGCGTCCTGGAGCTTCCCCAAAATGCCGTTTGTAGTCGCGGCTAAAGTGAGATGGATCGTCGTATCCGACCCTGTAGCCGGCGCTTGAAGCGTCGAGATTCTCGCCGAGCATCAATTGCCTGGCCTCCTGAAGTCGGATCAGCTTCTGGAACTGAAGTGGACTCATGTCCATGACGGACTTGAAGTGGTGGTGAAAGCTGGATGAGCTCATTCCAAACTCGTGCGCGAGGTGCTCGATGCTGATAGCCCGATCGAACTCTCGGCGCAGCTTCTCCACGGCTTGAGCGATGCGATGGGAGTGCGCCCCAAGGGTGGGGAGGTGGCGCAGGCGGGCGCCTTGCTCGCCCATCAAGAGTCTGAAAGCAATTTCGCGTTTGATCAACGGGAGCAGTACCCGCTGTTCTGTAGGGTCGTCCAAGAGCCGGAGCATACGGACAACGACATCGAGAAGGCTCTGGTCGAGTTGGCTGACGAAGACGGCTTTGGCGTCTGTGTGACCGATCGGTGAAGTGAGACCGGACTCCAACATCACTGATCCGACGACGGTCGGATCAAGGTCTAGTCGAATCGATAGGTAGGGGTTCGAGGAAGAAGCCTCGACGACCTTGCCCGTAATCGGCATCTCCAAACTAGCGACCAAGTAGCGCGAGGGGTCGTAGCGGTAGGTGGTTTCCCAGAGATGGATCTCTTTTGCGCCCTGCGCTACGATGCATAGTGAGGGCTTGAAGACACCCGTGACGCTTTCGGTCGGGCTCGTGGCACGAGCCAGCCTTAACCCAGGGATGACTTCATGCGATCCCTCAAAGGTGGCGTAGCGGGTCAATAGGTCTATGAATTCCTCTCGGATCATCGACTCGCGCTTTGGATCAGAGCCTGCCATCAGGATTATCTTGATTCCTCATGGTTTAAATTCTCCGTGTGCCAAAGTCGATTTGCAGGATCGAACAATACTCCTGGAGTTTTGGACAAGTATGACTCAGATGTGAGTTCGTATGATTCTGATGGAAGCCTTGAGAGTCAGAGGATTACTTCATCAGAACGACGACCTGACCGGACCCAGGGGTGAGGCATACCGAAGCCTGATTGAGAGCTCCGTTGCGGGCCGAGCCGGAACTCCAGATGAGTTCGGGGCGATTGGCGCTCTGCTCAGGGGTCTCGATGGGACCTTCATTACCGGCATCGACTTCTTGATGGACGGCGGTGTGACCTCCACCTACTGGTTCGGTGGGCTTGCCCAACCAAAATTTTAGAGGAACTCAAATGCAAAAGAGAAGACTAGGAAACAGTGGAATCGAAGTCTCGGCCATCGGCCTTGGTTGTATGCGGATGAGCTTCGGTGACGCGCCGATCGGCGACCACCAGGAGATGGTGGCATTTATTCGGAAGGCGGTCGAGCGGGGCGTTGACTTCTTCGACACAGCCGAGGTCTACGGTCCTTACACCAACGAGCTGCTGGTCGGAGAGGCTTTGGAGCCGTTCAAGGGGCAGGTTGTGATTGCGACCAAATTCGGCTGGGATCCGGGTTCCGACAATAGGCCGACGCCATCCAAGCCAAACAGCAAGCCGGGGCGCATTCGGCAAGTCGCAGAAGAGTCACTCAGGCGCCTTCGGGTGGACGCCATCGACCTGTTCTACCAGCACAGACCCGATCCTGAAGTTCCCATCGAGGACGTTGCGGGCACGGTCAAAGAACTGATCGCCGAAGGCAAAGTGAAGCACTTCGGTCTGTCGGAATCAAGTGCCGAGCAGATTCGTAGGGCTCACGCCGTGCAGCCTGTCGCCGCCCTGCAAAGTGAGTATTCCCTTTGGTGGAGAACCATCGAAGCAGAAATACTCCCGACATGCGAGGAGCTTGGAATTGGGCTCGTCCCCTTCAGCCCTCTGGGTCGCGGCTACCTCACCGGGAAGGTCGATGAGACAACCACTTTTACGGACAACGACATTCGGAGCAGGAATCCACGGTTTACAAAAGAAGCCATTCTAGCGAATCGAGGTGTGGTCGATCTTTTGGGAGAAATCGCGAACGATAAGAGCGGGACTCCGGCTCAGATTGCCCTTGCTTGGATTCTCGCCCAAAAGCCTTGGATCGTGCCGATCCCGGGCAGCCGAAAACTGGAGCGACTTGAGGAGAATCTTGGCGCAGGATCAATTGAACTGACACCAAACGATCTTCTGCGAATCAACGACGCGATGTCGGAAATTTCCGTCGTCGGAAGTCGCTATTGAGGCAGCGAGAACAACCTGCGGAATCGAGGTTTAGTGGTGACTCCGGCCGACGTCTCAAAAACCTCAAGTGTTCGACGATCGTCTTACACGGGGTATCATGAAGGGTATTCCCTTCTTTGCTTACAGGGCCTGGGATGACAGTTTCAAGCCCATCTCAATGAAGGCACCTGAAGGGAGCGGGAGATTAGTCCCCAGCGAAACTTGAGAACGTCATTCGTGAGGCCCGCCAAGCCGAAGCATTCTGAAATGGTTCGAGCGCTGATAGGCGCGGCGCCCAATCGGACGCAAAAAATGCGTTTCTTTCCGAGAGAATGTGCAAAGCTGGGGCAAGTGATGAAACATTCTAGGCCAGCAGCTTTGCTTTCGGGCTTGGCGGTCATCCTCGGGCCGTGGATCTGGGCACTCTTCGCAGTTACCCGAGAACCGAAGCAGGGCGACGCCCAAGGAGCCTTCACCTTTGCGACCTATTGCTCGCTCATATCGGTGCCGCTTGGGCTGGTCATCCTCGCATTTGCCCTCAGAAAGCGAGCATAAATCGAGTCACCTCCAACGGTCACCAGCCCAGAATTCCGCAGAAGGCACCACCGGGAGGACTTCAAACTCGACAAGATCCGACCAGGCATCGAGCCATGGTTGAAGGGCGTCCGGAGCGGGCGCCCGCATCAACTGGTAGCAGCAGGTCCCATCCAGGGACATCCAACTCTCCACAAATTCGATTTCCGCCCCCTCTGGGATAAGTCGTCCCGAAGCCCTGAACCGGGCCCCGACCTCCTCCGGACGTCCAGATCGAAATCGTTCCACCACCATCAAAAGCATATCCACAAGACGCCCAGCTCCGACCAAAAGGCAACGACCGCGGGTTCGAGTCCAGTTTTGAGTACTAGCATCTCCCCCTTTGCCCAGCGCTCAGGCCACGTGTTCCGCTCGGGTACAAGAGCGCGATGCATCAGTTCCGCGAGGCGGTTTGGGGGATTCTTGACCAGCTGGGGCTGGGGGCGGAGAGCATCGCTCCGGCCGAGATTCAGGGGGTGGCCAACGAGACTTGGCTTTGTGGGCGCTGGGTGGTTCGGATCAGCAAAGACCCCGAATACCTCGAAGATCTGTTCACCGAATCGGTGGCCGTCCCGGCGGCGATGGCGGCGGGCGTTCCCACGCCCCGGCCGGTTCACTTTTGCTTGAAACCCACCGACGGACGACCGCCGTTTTCGGTCTTCGAACGAGTCCAAGCCGTTCCACTTTCGAGCCGGACTCAGCTCGCGGACCCCGAACGATTCTTCTCGGCCTTGGGTTCCGCTCTGCGGACGACGCACGCCATAAGGTCGGTCGCCGATCCGGGCGGATACCTGGACGAGAGCTGGACGCTTTCGGCGGAGGAACTGCGCGCGGATGCCCGCCGCCTCGGCCTTTTGGCCGAGGTTGAACCGCTGTTGCGGGCGGCTACGGCCGATCCTTCGGTCTTTGTTCATCAAGACCTCCACGCCGACAACCTCTTGGTCGACGAGCGCGAGCGGCCCGTACTGATCGATTGGGGGGATGCGGGCTTTGGGGATCCCGCCGTCGATTTCCGCTTTATCCCGGCCCAATACATCGGGGCCGCGCTCCGGGGATACGGGCCGGTGAACCCCGACCTCGAGGCCCGGATCAAGCTCCACGTTTTCGAGCAATTTGCCAGGAAGTCGACCCGGCGCGAGGACTACGGCCCCTTGGGCGAATCCGAATTCGAGGCTCTGGTGGGCCTGCTGGCGAGGGATTGATCTTGACTTGTCGAGGCAAAGCCCTCCCCTCCAAACAAATGGACAAGAATCATCAAACCGGTGGAACCCTCGTCCTGATCTGCGGGCTTCCGGGGTCAGGGAAGACCACCCTCGCCAAACAGATCGAAGCCGAGCGAGGGGCGATCCTTATGTCGCCCGACGACTGGATCGAGGCCGTTTTGGCCAACCCGGAAGACCGCGAGGAACGAGACCGGCTGAGAAGCGCGGTCGAAAACTTGCAGTGGAAGGCGGCCAGGGACTACCTGGCCAAAGGCCACACCGTCATTCTCGACAATGGGTTTTGGTCCGAGATGGAGCGAACCCAATATGCGATGGAAGCCCTCGAGATCGGGGCCCGGATCGAGCTCTATGCCATGGATTCCTCGGATCGCGACGAGCTGTGGCGCAGGATCGAAAAGCGCAACCAAGAGCTCACCAGCCCGGTCTGGATCATGCAGCGCGAGGACCACGACCCCCACTGGACCGGATTCGAACCACCGACCCCACACGAGATTTCCTTCTACGACGACGGCGGATTTCGTTCCTAACCAGGGACGCTCAACCGCAGCGCCACCATGTCGCTCAGGGCCACGCCTTCGGCGCGCTGGAGGGCGACCTTGATCGGGACGAGGTAACCCCCTTCGCGGGGGAAGAGCGAAGTCGTGACTTCAGTTTTGCCGATCCGGACACGGGCCGGGATACACCCCCAGCCATAGCTGAGCTCGCGCGACATCGACCGGATCGCGGCCGCAACCTTGGGGGGAACCGCGACGAACAAGAACGGCGCGGGCCCACGCCACTCGATCACTTCCCCTTCGAACTCAAACTCCACCATTTTCGAGTGGATGAAGCGTACCAAAAAGGCGTGCCACCCCAAAAGAGATGGCACGCGAGACATGGTCGGCTGGGGGAGCGGCGAACCGGGCTACTGAATCACGATTCCCGAGATCTGGATTGTCCGCGTCGGAAGATTCGTGTCCCGGAAGAACATGTTGTAATTACCGGGGTCGAGCGAAGCAGGCACGGCTCCCGACCAGCGAGTCGCATTGTTCGAGATAGTATTGCCGGTCGCCGGAGTCCCGGCTCCGCCGCTCAGCGGAATGAAGCGGACTTCACAGCTATCGAGGTATTGGCCCGTCAGAGCGAAAGACTCGCCTCGCTGGAGTCGGCCCTCACTGGCCGGCCCAGAATTCGGCAGTCCGTTCGAAACGGGCAACGGATTCCGCTTGATCGTCTTAGAGAAGACCGGACCGTTTCCATACCGGGTGTTGATGATCAGGTTCTTGTTGACCACGTTAGTCCGCGGAGAAAAACCGAGTTGGGTAGACGGAATCGTGCTCTGACCGGCTCCGAGGGCGATCTGGACCAGATTCACTAGGCCAAGATCGCTTCCATAGAGCTTAAAGTCCGGATCGTCGACGATGTTCGTGCTTCCCGCGGCATTCGAACTCCACACTTGGACTTGGGAGCTCACTCGCCCAGAGGAGGGGCCGACGACAGCCCGAGCAAGCGTGAGATCCAGCCCGAGGAGGAGTCCCGTGAAGCCCACGATGTATTCCGTGCTGATACTCGTCACTCGCAAAGGGTTGACGATGTAGTCGAACTTGACCGAAGGCTGGCCTACCACCGAAACCGAGGCGTTGGTCGCGGTGGCAGGGTTGAGATCTTCACCGACAACCTGCACCGTATGGGTGGTTTGTCCGGCTGGAACCGTCACGGTGCTATTCGGTTGGATGTTGCCATTCGAGTCTCGAATCGCCAAATAGGGCCACTGGACGTTGTTCGAATCGGTGAAGGTAAAGGTATCGGTCAGCGTCACCGGGAACCCGCCACTCGGCGCCGCCCGGCTCAGCGTGATCGTCAAGTTTCTCACTTCTCGCGGACCAATCTGATTGGAATCAAGCGCGATGGTGCTGACTGTCGGCACTGCCGACTGGATGGTGAAGTTCGTCGGAGGGCTCTGGACGCCGTCGACGGTCACTCGGACAGTCGCGGTTCCGGCTGAGGTGGGAGTGAAGTTCCCGATCGAATCCAGCGAACCCACATTGACGATGGACAGATTAGACCACTGCTCGGAACCCGGAGTCACAGCGACGATTCCCCCGTCGGCATCCATCGCCGTAAAGCTCAGTGCGAAGGGAGCGTCACCCTCAGTCACCGGTCCGGTCACGGCATTCACCATCGTGTTCGCGATCGTCTTGGTGAAGTTGACGCTCGGCAGGGTCACCGTCTGGCCACTACTAACGGTGATCGAAACACTGCCAGTTGCGACCGTGCTGCCCAATCCATCGGCGTTGGCCGTGAACTGGAAGAAGACGTTGTAGCTCCCCACCGGGACGTTCGGAATCGTAACGGTCTGGGAATAGGCCGTGGTTTGGGTCCTATTGACCGTGCTTGATGCCACGGTAGAGCCGTCTTGCGGATTGGTGACCGTGATCTTGACGCTTAGGGCCGAGGTTGGGGCGGTGGCTCTTGTCCGGTTTGGCCAATCCAAAACCGCCGAGACAGAGCCGGGCGTACTGCCAGTCGTGGTCGAACCTCCGCCGCCGCCGCCACAACCCCAAAGAATTGTGAGAACAATGGCAACAAGCAGGACGACCGAGAGCTTCCTAAAGGGATTCATTCGAGTCTTCATTTCTTTCCAACTGCTCCCGGTGCCCACATCGCGTTACAAAACCCGAATCAAGCACCTTGGTGCGTCGGACGTTACCCAACTTGGTGACGTTGACACACTGGTTGTCTGGCGAGGCAAGTCCGAAGACGACGTTGGGATTTCGGCGCGGGAGTGCCATCCATTCCGCCTACGACAAGGAGCCGATGGACCAAACCAAAAGTTGTACTCCGAGTTGGCTTCTTATTCCTCTTTCTTCCAAGTCGCTCTATAGGTGTTCCGCTGGCTATCCTCGGGTTTGCCGGTCCAGTCTAGCGAGTACGACCGGGCCTCACGGTTGAAGTGGGTAAAGACATCCAGGCAGGAGCCTCCCTTGGGACCAGCTTTCACGACATGCAGGTTGTCTCGGTCGCGCGTGAGGGTCGACACCACGCCTGGCTTCAGGGTTTGGGTTGCGGTCTGACGGATAAGGAACTCCTTGCCTTCAGGCGGAACCACACCCCGACGCAGATCCAACGACATTCCTTCCTCCGGAACGATATCGAAATTTCTGACCGCAATCTCTCCCGTTGCCCCGAGTAACAGGCCATTGTAGTGACGATGATCGTGTAGATCGATCACTGCCTCGGGCTCAAACTTCAGGTGGTAGAGAACGACCGGCTGGGAATACCAAACCACATCCATGCCCCAGCGCTGGCGGTTCATTTGCCAACCGAACCACGGCTCGGGAGGTCCCTGCATTCGTCCGACCAGCTTGGCAAGACTCTGAAGATAAGCCTCTTCGTCGGCGTTTTCCTCGGCGAGCAACTTTGAGGCGAGTCCCCGAATTTCAGCCATGACCACCTCAATCCTCTCGCCTTCAGTTCCGGTGGCGGTGCGCTGGCGTTCTGCCCTGACCCAGGTGGGCAGGGCTAGCCAAGCAAGCCCGAGGGCACTGAGGCGGAGGAGGTCTCTCCTAGCAACCTTGACGCCAGGGGCGACGAGCTCGCCCGCATCATGGTCGTCGACAAGACTCCGCTCAATCTGATCCAAGGTCTGAAACTGCACTTACTCCACCCCGGTGAGTTCGCGATGTGAATCGAACGGATCGTAGAATTTGGCCCAGGCTTCGGGGCCTTGGGCGTATTCTTCGTCCGTCAGCAAGGCGCTATCTAGCAGGGAGATGATCGCGGGGCGGTTCATTTCGATCCCGATGATCACGATCTCTTGGCGGCGGTCGCCATAGGGCTCTTGCATGTTGCTGAGGATCCGCCGCAGGGCCTCTTCGTCGTCGGGCCAATAGTCGCGCGGAGCGGTGCACCACCAAGTTCCGGCATGCCCGTATCGGCAGGCGCCGCCCGCCTGGTGCCATTCTCCGATCCAGTTCATCCGCGTGGCCAGCCAGAAAAATCCTTTGCTCCTCAGGACCCCCGGCCAGGTCTGGTGGATCACTTGCCAAAAGCGCTCGGGGTGGAATGGGCGACGCGCCCGGTAGACGAAGCTAGAGATGCCATATTCTTCCGTCTCGGGGACGTGTTCGCCCATCAGCTCCTTGATCCAGCCCGGCGAACGCTGAGCCTTTTCCATATCAAAGAGTCCGGTGCCCATGATCTCGCTGGTCGGGATCTGTCCATGGGCAATCGGAACAATCTTTGCTTCGGTGTTGAGGGTCTTCAAGACTCCAATGACGCGCCCCATGTGGCTCGGAGAGACAAGGTCGGCCCGGCTGACGAGGATCACGTCAGCAAACTCGATCTGATCAACCAAAAGGTCAACAACGGTTCGCTCATCGCCTTCTCCTAGGCTCTCACCTCGATCTCGGATGTAATCCGCTTCGGCAAAATCTCGGAAGAAGTTGAAAGCATCGACCACGGTCACCATCGTGTCGAGCTGGGAGACCTTACCCAGGCTCTCGCCGAATTGGTCTTCAAACGTAAACGTCATGGCCACCGGCAAGGGCTCGCTGATCCCGGTCGATTCGATCAAGAGGTAATCAAATCTTCCCTCCCGAGCGAGGCGCGAGACCTCCTTAAGCAGGTCCTCGCGGAGGGTGCAGCAGATGCAGCCATTGGTCATCTCGACTAGGGTCTCCTCGGTGCGGCTCAGGTTCGCCTTCCCGCCGGCTACGAGTTCGGCATCGATGTTGACCTCGCTCATATCGTTGACGATCACCGCTACCCGCTTGCCTTCACGGTTTGAAAGGACGTGGTTGAGGACGGTCGTCTTTCCTGCGCCAAGGAATCCGGAGAGGACAGTTACGGGGAGCTTCTTCATAAGGGGCACTTGATTGAATCGCTCTACCGGACGCCAGTGCCCCGGTTAAGCTAATTCAATACTTTTGCAATACTACCAAATAAGTCACGACCTTTGATTCCGCAGAATAAACGAGAATTGGGTACGGTCTGGCCACCATCCATGAGCGAACTGAACATCCCCGTTGCCCCCCATCCTAGGCTCGATCTCCCCAAGACCCTAGCCGGATTGGCCCCGCTCGCCCTGAACCTTCGTTGGTCTTGGGATCCCGAAAGTCAAGCCATCTTCCGCGATATTGACCCCACCCTGTGGGCCGAACGGGCCGGGCCGGTAAAGATCTTGCAACAAAGCCCCCACCTGCACGAACGAGAAAAGGACAAGGCTTTCACCGCACGGATCCAAGCCGCCTGCGAAAGGCTGGAAGCCTACCAATCCAGCGGAAAGAGCAAAGAGAAAGGACTGATCGCCTATTTTTGCGCCGAGTATGGGCTCCATGAGAGCTTCGCGCTCTACAGTGGCGGTCTCGGCATCTTGGCCGGCGATCACTGCAAAGAGGCCTCGGACCTCGCCCTTCCTTTCGTCGCGATCGGACTGTACTACCGGCGGGGCTTCTTCTATCAGGTAGTGGATGCCGAGGGTCGCCAAGAGCACCTCTACCCGGCGTTTGACCCCGAACAATATCCGGTTCAAGAGGTCTTGGATCCCAAGACGCAAAGCCCCTTGCGCCTCAGGTTGGAGTTCCCTGGTCGCTCGGTGGCCTTCCGGGTTTGGCGGGTGCAGTGCGGGCGGATCCCGATGCTCCTGCTCGATACCGACTTGCCCGAAAACTCCCCGGCAGATCGCAAGATCACTAGCCAGCTCTATACAAGCGGTCGGGAGATGCGTCTGCATCAAGAGATCGTGCTCGGGATGGGCGGGGTCAAGGTGCTGAGCGCGCTCGGGCTCAAGCCGAGTGTCTTCCACATGAATGAGGGCCACTCCGCATTTCTCTTGCTCCAGCGCATGAAGGACCTCGGCAACGGTTCGGAGTCCACGATTAAGAAGAGCAGCATCCTAACCATACACACCCCCGTCGCGGCCGGAAACGAGCGATTTGACGCGGCGTTGGTTGAGCGAACTCTGAGCGAAGAGTTGAAGGGAGCCCCGATCAGCTTTGCCGAACTGGCCAAGCTGGCCGTCGATAGCGAAAAGACCAAGGGAATCTTTGACCTGACGGCCCTTGCGCTCCGATTGTCCCGATTGCAAAACGGCGTGAGCTTGCTCCACGGAAAGACCGCCGATGGAACCTGGCGGAAGGTTGCCGGACAAGAGGTCATCGGCCTGACCAACGGCGTCCACATGCCAACCTGGCTCGGACCCGAGATGCGCACTCTGATGGAGCGATCGGGAGCCAGCTTTGCCGAAGTCACCCAGTTTGACACGCTCGACCAGTCGGACTGGCGCGGGATCCTGAAAGCCAGCGACGAAGAAGTCTGGGCCGCGCACCAAGCCCAAAAAGCGCGCCTGGTCGCCTTTGCCAATCAGCGGATGTTTGAGCAACACGCCCGTCATGGAGAGGGGCCCTCGCAGCTTGACCCGCTGCTCGAAGCGCTGGATCCCGAGGCGTTCATCATCGGATTTGCTCGCCGCTTTGCCACGTATAAGCGCGCCCACCTGATTCTGAGCAACGCCCGGCGGTTCGCCAAGATCTTCGGCCACAAGCACCAAAAAGTCCAGATCGTTTTTGCCGGAAAGGCCCACCCTGCCGACCGAGCCGGACAGAGCTTGATCGCCAAGGTCTACGCCCAGACGGTCGCCCCCAAATTTCGGGGCAAGGTCTTCTTCCTGGAGGATTACGACATGGAGGTCGGCCGGATGCTGGTGCAGGGAGTGGATATCTGGCTCAACAACCCGCGCCGTCCGCTGGAGGCATCGGGAACAAGCGGAATGAAAGCCGCGGCCAATGGTGTCCCCAACGTCTCGGTTCTTGATGGCTGGTGGGATGAGGCCTACCGAGCGGGCAAGACTCGCAACGGCTGGGCCGTCGGAGGCCGAAAAACGGTCGCCGACGAGAAGGCCCAAGACAAAGCCGATGCCGAGGCCCTCTACGATGTCTTGGAACAGGAGGTCCTTCCCCTCTACTTTGGTCGAGACGGAGAGGGCCTGCCCAAGGGGTGGGTTCAGGTGATGAAGGAGTCGATCGCCAGCAGCGCGTGGCAATTCAGCACCCGTCGAATGCTAGAAGAGTACTGCGAACGGATGTACCGTTAACACTTCTTAACGTCGGGTCGGGGCATGATTCGGGGATGGTCTTGCACATCAGCCTCGATGGCCTTCGGCCCGACGCGATCACGCCCGAAACTTGCCCCTTCCTCAATCAGATGCTGCGAGATGGCTTGGGGACGCGCCTTGCTCAGACGGTGATGCCGAGCGTGACCCTTCCCTGCCACACCTCCATGTTCCGCGGGGTTCCGCCGACCCGGCACGGGATCACCTCCAACGTTTTCACCCCTCTGGCTCGCCCCGTGCCATCCTTAGTGGATTGGGCTTTTCAACACGGAAAGCGCACGGGGATGTTCTTCAATTGGAATGAACTGCGGGATCTTTGCGCTCCTCCGAGTGTCGCCGTCGTGGGGATGAACTGGGACAACCAGTCCCTCCCGGGGGATGCCCACATCGCTGACCTCGCGATCGAGGCGATCCAGACCCAAAACCTGGACTACGTCTTTCTCTATCAGGGATTTATCGACACCGCGGGCCACCGGCACGGCTGGATGTCCCCCGAATACCTGGCCGCGGCGACCCACGCAGATGCCCAAGTCCGACGAGCGGTTGAGGCGGCCCAGGCCATCGACCCCGGCGTCGTGGTGATCTGGATGAGCGACCACGGCGGGCACGACCGCGGGCATGGGACCGAAATGCCCGAAGACATGACCATTCCCTTCTGCCTCTATGGCCAGTCGATCTCGGCCGGAGAGCTGACCGGCGTCGAGATCATGGACTGCGCCAGCACGGTCTCGGCTCTGCTCGGGCTGGGGGCGCATCCGGACTGGGAGGGTACGAGCCGGGTCCCCTAGATGCATCTGCACGGGGGTCGCCTTCCGGGTACCTTTTATCGCGATGAAGCTTTGCCGGTTCCGACTCCTCGAACAGCCAGAGGCCGTCCGTTCGGGGGTCCTCCACGAAGGCAAGGTGTATGAGACCGATGGGGTCAACGCGATCGGGGTCCACGAGATCTCAGCGGTGAGGTTTCTGAACCCAATCGGTCAGCCGCCCAACCTCCGGCTCATGAGCGGCGACGGCGACTATCGGTATGCCAACACCTTCGGCCTTTTGGGTCCGGATGACCCGATCACCCCACCACTCGGCGCCGCCAGCTTGGAACTCAAAGCCCGGTTTGCTCTGGTGGTCAAGGACCTGACCGACCCCGAAGAGGATGAGGTCAGCGCGGCCAGCCTGCTCGGCTACACGATGGTGGTGGAACCTCTAAGCCCGAACGACGCATGGGACCTGCCGCTAGCCATCGGTCCCGTCCTGCACACGGTCGAAGAGTTCGGTGACCTCGGCCAGTTTAAGGTGGAACTCCTGATCAACCAGCAGCCTGTCGCCGAGGTGGTTCAGCCCCTGCTGATGACTCCCCACCAGGCTCTCCAGATTGCCTGTCGAACCAACGTCGTCGCCCCCGGCGATGTGATTGCCCTTCCCGCTTTTGACTTACCCCTCCGACCGGCTCAACCTGGCGATGTCGCCATGATCCGCATCGAAAAGATCGGCGCACTTGCGCTCCACATCGCCTAATCTCCCGTAAAGGAATCCATGTCCCAAATCAAGAAGTTGACCCTCGACAACGGTGCGCGCATCCTGCTAGAGCACCACACCCACGTGCAGAGCGCCGCCGTTGGGCTCTGGTGCCGCACCGGGAGCCGACACGAAACCGAGACCGAGGCGGGGATCACTCACTTCATCGAGCACATGCTCTTCAAGGGAACAGAGCGCCGCACAGCCAAGCAGATCGCCGAATCGATCGAAGGCCGCGGCGGGATCCTGAACGCCTTTACAGACAAAGAGCAGACCTGCTACTACGCGCGAGTCCTCAGCGATGATGTCTTGAACGCGGTGGATGTCCTCTCCGACATGCTCCTCCACAGCAAGCTTGATCCGGAGGAAATCCAACGAGAAAAGGGCGTGATTCTGGAGGAGATCAAGCGCGGCGAAGATGAACCCGGCGACCACGTTCATGAACTGCACGTGAGCAACCTCTGGGGCGACCACCCTCTCGGCAAGCCGATCATCGGAACTAAAGAGAGCGTTAGCGGATTCCAGCGACCGGACTTCACCGGATACATCAACCGGCGCTACCGGGGGGAATCAGTCGTCCTCGGGATCGCGGGCAACTTTGATGTCGATGCCGTGATCGAATCGGCGAAATCCCTGCTCGGAGGCCTGCCTTCGGGCCTAGAAGAACCCGCTACTTCACGCCCCCAGGCCGAGGGTCGCACAAATCTGGTCAGCGACGACGTCGAGCAAGTTCACTTTTGCATCGGAGGCGACTCGGTGGACCTCTACAGCGAGGACCTCTATGCCGTGGCCGTGATGGACGCGATCCTGGGCGGCGGAATGAGCAGCCGACTCTTCCAAGAAGTCCGCGAGCGGCGGGGACTCGCCTACTCGGTGGGGAGCTATAACATGAGCTACTCGCACGGCGGGGCCTTTGTCATCTACGGTGGAACCGGCCAGGAGACCTGGCCCCAAACCCAAGAAGTCATCCATAACGAAATCGCCAAAATCCAGACCGAGTTGGTGCCCGACGAGGAGTTCGACCGGACCAAGCGCCAGATGAAGGGCACCATGGTGCTCGCCCTAGAGGGGATGAATGCGCGGATGAGCCGAATGGTGAAGAACGAATTCAACCATGGGCGCGAGATCCCGATCGAGGAGACCCTGGCCAAGATCGAGGCCGTCTCCCGAGAAGACGTCCTTCGGGTCGCGGGACAGGTGCTGAATCGGGACCGGCTGACCACCACCGCCATCGGCCGATTCTAGACACGAGACCATGGTCGCGGTGCTGAACCCCAAAGCGAAGGAGCTAAGCGCGGATGCGCAGACGGCCCTGCTCAATGCTGCCTGGCAGGCCAAAAGCGAGGATCAATTCACCAATGACCTCGTGCAAACCATCCGGCACCTTGTGGGGGCCGACTCGTGCGATCTTCTTTTGCTAGACCGCGAGGTCGGAGTTTTGGTCGCGACGACAAGCCACCCCGAGATGCTCCACCGGCTGAAAATCGGGCTCGGAAAAGGGATCTGCGGCATGGCGCTGGAATCGGGCGAACGCCGCATCGTCCGGCGCGATCTGACCAAAGCCAAAGATTCGGTGAGCTACCCCGGATACGATGAGAGCAGCTTTCAGAGCGCCGTCGTCGAGCCGCTGAGGAACCCCAACGGCAAGGTTATCGGCGCTCTCTATCTGCGCAAACGCGACCGCTGGGCCCCGACCGTCGGCGAGCTCGCCCAGATCTCTCAGATCGGGCGACAGATCGCTCTGGGTCTCTTAAGTTTCCGCTCCGGACAAGCCTCGTCGGCCAAGGTCAGCAAGCAGTTCGGCGCCGTCCGGCAGGTGACCGACATCCTGGCCCGCAGCCCCTATCTGGAGGAGATCCTTCAGCTGCTGGTCAACATGACGGCCCAGCAGTTTAGCTACCGCGTCTGCACCGTCCGCTTGCTGGATGAACAAAACCAAGAACTGGTTCTGCGCGCGACCCAAGCGACCGTCAAGGCCTATCAGCGTAAGCGCGCGATCAAGCTCGGGGAAAGCATCGCCGGAAGGGTGATCGTCGAGCAAAAGACCATCATCGTCGAAGACGTCCAAGCCGATCCCGAATATATCGGCCACGACCTCGCCGTCGAGCAGGGGCTGCGGTCGATGATCTGTATTCCCCTCACGATTCACGACCGCGCAGTGGGGGTTCTGACCTGTTACACCGACCGGGTCCGACCGTTTGAAGAAGACGAGATCAAGGCCCTGGAGACCATTGCCAAGCAGGCCGCCGTCGGGATCGAGCACGCCAAGCTGCAGGTCCGCACGACCCTGATGCAAGAGATGCACCACCGGGTCAAGAACAACCTCCAGCAGGTCGTCTCCCTCCTGCGGCTCCAGCTCCGGCACAAACACTATGCCAGCATCGAAGAGGCGATCAACGATTCGCTCTCCCGGATCCTGGCCATCGCCAGCGTCCACGACCTGCTCTCCCGAGAAGACCTCGACCACGTCGGGATCCGCAGCATCGCCGAGGCCCTGGTCACCCACCAACAACAGAGCTTTATCCCCACCGAAAAGCGCATCCGGTTCGACGTGCGCGGGTCCGATGTCCGCCTGAACATGACCCAAGCCACCCAGCTCGCCCTGGTGATGAACGAGCTGATCCAAAACGCCATCGAGCACGGATTCAAGGTCGCCAACGAGGGAGACATCCACATCAATGTCGAAGTCGAAGAGGCCTCCGTCGGCGTCTGGGTGAGCAACAATGGCGATCCCCTCCCCAAGGATTACGATATCTCTCTGGCCAGCCATCTTGGTCTGCAGATCGTCAGCAATCTGGCCCGCGGGCTGCGCGGAAGCTTCAAAATGGAAGACCGGCTCGGCTGGACCGTGTGCGAAGTGAAGTTCGTCCGCCAGATGAGCGAGTAAAAATCAGCCATAATCAACAACAGGCGCGGAGTGGTGTCCGAGTGGTCGAAGGAGCGCGATTGGAAATCGCGTATACGGCAACGTATCGTGGGTTCGAATCCCACCCGCTCCGCCAGCTTTCTTTTCTCGTGATTTCTCCCTCTTTGGTTGAAGTTTCTCAGCGCGATGCCGTGGTTTCGGCGATTCTTTCCGCTGTTCGCGAGTCCGTCACGGTCAAGCTGCCCGATTTTGATCGTGCTTCCGACCTGCCCGGGGCCTTTGCCCTGGAGTCGATCGGGATCGAGCCGAACCCCTATGGCGGCACGGTGGGCGACTTTCGATATCAGTTCGAGGGCGAAGAGGATCTCTTGCACCTGATGGTCTTTCGGCTGGACCGGGGCGAGATCTCTCCCGAAGAAGGCCAGGCGGTGGCCGCGTTCCTGTTCCCTAACCTAGCCCCCACCCTAGTCTGGTTCCGCCCCGGCGAACGCAGCCAGCACTTCTACCTCGGCCACGACGTCCTGCTGGAACTGGCGGAGTAGCCTACGTTCGGGCCGGGTCGCTTCAAGTTGGTTGGAAACTTGAAGACTTCAGCGGGGGATCTCTCTTGGGTGGGATCGGGTACCCTCTGGTTTGCCATCGGGGCATAGCGTAGCTTGGTAGCGCGTCTGGTTTGGGACCAGAAGGTCGCAGGTTCAAATCCTGCTGCCCCGACCACTCTCCCCCCTTCTTCACCTACCTCCACCGGGCATTTCAAGATCCCGTAAAAATACTGGAGCAAGATGGTGATATTTCGGCTGATATGTCGTATAATCTAACAGTGGTCGATGATAAGTAAGGCCAAAACGATTTTAGACCAGCAAGACGACAAGCACAAGACCTAGATAGCCCCGGCCTCCGCGCCGGGGCATTTTTTTGCCGGGCACCCCTGGGTACTCTCCCACTCCACAACCATGGACGTCATCGAGAGTGAGGTCAATCTGCTCGACGCCGAGCACCAGGCCAATCGCGCCGCGATGGAGGCGATCTTGGCCGAGTTCCGAGAGAAGTGCGCCCGAGTTCAGCTCGGCGGCGGCCCCGAGGCCACGGCCAAGCACACCGCCCGCGGCAAGCTGACCGCACGGGACCGCATCAACGGACTGATTGACGAGGGCGGCCCCTTCCTCGAATTCTCCTCGCTGGCCGGAGACGGCATGTATGGCGGCGACGCACCCGGCGCGGGCGTCGTCACCGGGATCGGTCAGATCCACGGCCGCCAATGCGTGATCGTCGCCAATGATGCCACCGTGAAGGGCGGAACTTACTATCCGATCACGGTCAAGAAGCATCTGCGGGCCCAGGAGATCGCCCTGGAAAACCATCTGGCCTGTATCTACTTGGTCGACTCGGGCGGCGCTTTTCTTCCTTTGCAGAGCGAAGTCTTCCCTGATCGGGACCACTTTGGGCGAATTTTCTATAACCAAGCCCGCATGGCGGCGGCGGGAATTCCGCAAATCGCCTCGGTCATGGGGAGCTGCACCGCGGGCGGCGCGTACGTCCCGGCTATGAGCGACGAGACAGTGATCGTCCGCAACCAGGGCACGATCTTTTTGGGCGGACCTCCTTTGGTCAAAGCCGCGACCGGCGAAGAGGTTTCAGCCGAGGACCTTGGCGGGGCCGACGTCCATACACGGCTCAGCGGAGTCGCCGACCACATCGCCGAAGACGATCACCACGCGCTACGGATCGTCCGCAACACTATCGAATCGCTCGGACCGAAAACGATGGACCCGCGCTGGGGCTTCCCCGCCGAACCCGAGGACCCACTCTTCCCCGAGGAGGATCTCTACTCGCTGGTGCCGAGCGACTCCAAGCAGCCGATGGCGATGCGCGAGGTGCTGGCCCGGATCCTCGACGGATCCCGGATCCAAGAATTCAAGGCCAATTTTGGGCGAACGCTGATCTGCGGCTTCGCCCGGATTTATGGCCACACAGTCGGGGTGATCGCCAACGACGGGATCCTGTTTAGCGAATCGGCCCAGAAGGGCGCGCACTTCATCGAGCTCTGCTGCCAGCGCCAGATCCCGCTCGTCTTCATCCAGAACATCACCGGCTTTATGGTGGGTAAGCGGTATGAAAATGAAGGGATCGCCAAGCACGGGGCGAAGCTCGTGACGGCGGTCAGCACAGCAAATGTTCCCAAGTTCACCGTCGTCGTAGGCGGCAGCTATGGCGCAGGCAATTATGGGATGTGTGGCCGGGCTTACCAGCCCCGACAGATGTGGATGTGGCCGAATGCGCGCATCTCGGTGATGGGCGGCGAGCAGGCGGCAAACGTCCTCCTAACCGTCAAAATGGACCAGCTAGCGGCCAAAGGCCAGGCCATGTCGGCCGAAGAGCAAGCCGAATTCAAAGCCCCGACGCTGGAAAAGTATGCGGTGGAGAGCTCCGCCTACTTCGCCACGGCCCGGCTGTGGGATGATGGGATCATCGACCCGGTGGACACCCGACGCGTCCTGGGCCTCGGGATCGAGGCGGCCAAAAACGCCCCCTGCGTCGAACCTGGGTTCAGCGTGTTCCGGATGTAGCGACCCGCCGGAAGAGATCGCGAAGGATTGGGTTTCGCTCCAGCCAGGTGATCCGGCGCATCGGGGCGGCGTCGAGTTGCGCGACCCAGTTAAGCTCCTGATCAAAGGTCGGGCGAGGGAGATCTTTCCAGCGGAACCAGCCGGGGTCGATCCCATAGGCCATCACCGCGACATCCCATAGTTCCTTTTCATAGGCAAAGTGGTCTTGCTGATGGTCGCGGATCAGGCGGGTCAAAAGGGCGCCGAGCGGCCCGGTCGGCTCGATATCCCGCTCTAGCGCAGCTAGCGAGACGAGCAGATTCGAGGTCACTCCCCAGGCCGGAAAGACCGTCAGCGGTACCCGACTTTCGAGCAAGACCCGCGAAGCATGTACGTCGCCGATCAGGTTATATTCCCAGGCCGAGAGCTCGCCGCTGTGCCCTCCAAGCCACCAGACTTCGACTCGGTCTTGAAACTCCGGATCGCGCAGAATTGCCGACGCGATGTTCGTGCACGCTCCGATTCCGAGGATGAGCAGGGGCTCTTGGCTCGCTTCTAGCAGATAGTCCACCGCTTCGGATTCGCTCGGTTCGGTGCCCGAAGCCAGGAACACTCCGCCATCGACCATGGGGACTTGTGCGCCGATGGCGTCCAAGGTCCGTTGGCCGAGTTCGCGGCTGAGCCGGATCGAATCGGCCGCAGTCAACCCATCGCGCCTAAACGGAGCGAGAGTGATGGCCTCGACCCGATAGACCTCAGGAGCCAGCAAGGCATGGGCAATCGCAAACGGATCGTCAACCTCGTTCGCGATGTCGGAATCGATTACAACACGGCGCGGCATCGGATTTCCATACCCCCTTGATCAGCTCATTCAATGGATTCTTCCATCATCGCCGCCTCACTACCTCTTGCCGATAAGCAGATCCAGCCGTTCGATCTCGCGGCGGCGGGCGGGTTCTTGCTGGGCTGGGAGCCAGACGCATCGGCCGCCTCGGTTGTCCATCGGACGCACCGACCAAGAGACCATCCGTCGGCCCTCAAACTTGATCGTATACACGGCCGAACGAGCCGGCAGAGGCGAAATCAGGTTCCCCATCGAATAGAGAATTGGCTTCCCCTTATACTTTTCTCGACCCTGTAGGGTGTGCGGGTGGGCTCCTAGGACGGCATCGGCCCCGGCGTCGATCCAGGCCCGACCGAGGGCCTTTTGGTAGGGCGTCGGTCGCGATTGCTTTTCGAGACCCCAGTGGGGAGCGACCAAGAGCACATCGCACTGCTTGCGTGCGGCGGTCACGAGTTTGGCCAGATGGGCTCTCGCGGCTGCATTGATCACGCCATTAAACTGCAAGACGGCGATCCCCGGCGCCGAGTCGGTGGCCGGACCGCACTTGTTCAGCGCGCCAGTCCCCATAAAGGCGAGGTGGCTGAGCAGCCCAACGCGCAGGCCGTTGGGCAGCCGCTTGACCGCGACCTTCTCCGCTTCGGCCCGATTTTCCCCGGCCCCGTTGTGAGCGATGCCCGCGCGGTCCAGAGCGCGCATCGTGTCGCGCATCCCGGCCGGACCAAAGTCCATCGTGTGATTATTGGCAAGGCTGACGAGGTCCAGCCCCAGCCCCTTGATTTGGCCGATGTGGTCGGGGTCGGCTTTCAATACAAACTGGTTGCGAGCCGCGATCTCGGCCGCCGTTTTTCGGGAGGTGCGAGTGGTGCTGCGGGTCAGAGGAATTTCGAGGTTGGCATAGGCGATATCGGCCTTCCGAAAGGTATCGGCGATCTCGGCAAAGCTCCGAGTCTGGGGCGAGATTCGGTAGAACATGATGTCCCCTCCCGCGACAAGAGTCCAACTGTTAGAACCCATCAAGAGAGTCGTGATAAAAGAAGTCCACCCGGGCATGCAGATCATTTTGATCGCACCCGGGTGGAAAATGGTCCCCCTACGAGGTTTAGCTCTTGCGTCGGCGCATCAAGGCCGCGATACCCAAGCCCAAAACAGCCATCGTCGCGGGTTCAGGAACAACCTGAACATCGAACCCAAACCGGCCGCTCTGGCTGATGGAGGGGTCGGCAGCATTCAGATCAACCAAACGGAAAGTGACTTCCATATTGGTTCCGAGCGGAGTGCTTCCAGCAGTCCAGAAAATCGGCTTGAAGGCAAAGTTGCCGCTTCCGATGTTGAGTTTCTGGCCGGCCGCATCCACCGTTTGCGAAATATCGCTGGAACTCACCTTGAATCCAGGGGTGATGCTGACGACTTCGAGGGCTAGATTTACGCTCGCCATGCTTCCGCCAAATCGAGCTCCAGCATTGAACAACGCTTGGTCGGCCGGGTCGGACGAACCAGCAAGTGCCGAGTACGGCCGAATCATCAAGTTGTCGTATTCACCATTGGTGTTTCCTGACGTAAAGAGGCCGTTGAGCGGTCCACTCCCTGGCGTGAGGGGGATGTTCTTGAACCCGGTAGGCCGCTGATACAGTTCTGGAAGACGGTTTCCGGCATTTGTATCGAGCACGGTAGGACCGCTGGCCGGCCCCGTGTAGCTATAATTCCCAATTCCGTGGAAGTGTTCGCTTCCAGGAGTGTAATGCGCGTAAAGGAACGAGAGGCGGTTGCGATTGGGGTCGGCAAGGCCACTGTAGGCCCCGCTGGTTAGGGTCTGGCGGGTGTTCAGCCCGACGTAGTAGACGTCATTTCCTCCTCCCGAGGCCATCGCCGCTCCGGCGGAAACAAAAGAAATTGCGAATGCGAAGAATCTTCTCATCTACTCCAGTATAGCCCCTAGTGCAATTATTTTGCAATAAATACCCGTGATTCAAAAGATTAAAGGAGGGAGCGAGATCGCCCCCTCCTTCTGTCAAGCCTAAGCTCGAGCCTTACTCGTCTTCGTCGAGGCTGAACTCCGGAGCCGCAGCCATGTCGGCCAGGCTCGTGAAGTCCAAAATGCCTAGTTCGTCGCCATCTTCCAGCTCGTCGGCTTCGACTAGGGCAGTCAACGACTGCTGAGCCCAGCTTGGGGCCGACTTGTCGACCTCGATGCTGACGTCTCGGTAGTTTTTCACCCCGGTTCCGGTCGGGATCAGGCGTCCGATGATAACGTTCTCCTTCAGCCCGATGAGGTGGTCGCGCTTTCCGCGGACGGCTGCCTCGGTAAGGACGCGGGTCGTCTTTTGGAACGATGCGGCCGAGAGGAACGAGTCCGTATTGAGCGAGGCTTCGGTGATCCCGAGGAGGATCCAGTTGGCGTTTGCTTCCTTGGGTTCTCGAACCACTTTTTCGCCCGTGATCGGGTCGATGTATTCGATCTTGCGGTCGCTCGCGATCATCTGCTTGACGCGGTCATTTTCGCGCTGGAACCGGAATCGGTCCACGATCTGGCCGGGGAGGAACGGCGTATCGCCGGGCTCCTTGACCTGTCGCTTGCGCATCATCTGGCGGATGATGACCTCGACGTGCTTGTCGTTAATGTCAACACCCTGAGATTTGTAAACGCGTTGCAGATTGACGATGAAGTAATCGTGCACCGCGGGGGCTCCGGCAAGGTCGAGAACCTCGTGCGGATCGAGTGGACCATCGGTGAGCGGGTCACCCTTGATCACTCGCGCGCCCTTGGTGATCGGCAGCTTTCCGAGCGGCGGTACCAGGATCGGATAGAACACGTTGACCGTTTCTTTTCCGTGCTTTCGCAAGACCTGGGTGGCGGCGGCGACCAGCTTTTGGCCGATCAATCGCTCAAGCTGAGCAAAGCCGTCTTCGTTGCCGTCCCAGTTCTGCTGGTCGCCGATGTAGGCATCGCGGATCGGGGCATTGGTCGGAACCTCGGCCTCGACAATGACCCAGCGGCCATAGGAGCTCTCTTGGATGTCCACCACCGTTCCGCTGACGGGGCAGATGATGGCCTTACCTCGAGGCTGCTTTCGGGCTTCGAAGATTTCTTCAACCCGGACGATCCCGCTGGATTCACCGGTCCAGGTGGCGAAGAAGGTCTTCCGGCTGCGGTCCCAGAGCTTTTGGCTGTCCTTGTCCGCCTTCTCGGCGGCCTTTTGGGCGGCCTTGATCTGGCGAGCAGTCATCTTGCTCTCGTCGGTTTCTCCGGCCTCGCCCTTCTCACGCTTAAAGAGTCCCTTGACGGCGGCCTCTTGGCTGCTAATGAGCTTGGTCGCGTCGAACTCCTTCATGTCGGTTTGGGTCGCGACGCTGAAGTCTTCCAAGAACTGCTTGATGAACTTTCCGGTTTTGTACTGGTTGGTACGGGCGATGGTGGCCGAACCGGCAACACCACCGGTGTGGAAGGTCCGCATCGTAAGCTGGGTCCCGGGTTCACCAATCGACTGCGCGGCGATGATTCCGACCGCGACTCCGACTTCGACCAATTTCTTGGTGCTAAGGTCCCATCCGTAGCACATGGCACAGATTCCGGACTCCAGATCGCAACCGAGCGGCGAACGGACCTTGACGCAGAGGTGACCATGTTCGTCGATCTGGAAGCCCATCGCGAGGTATTTCTCGGCGATCGCCTTCTTCTCGGCGTCGTTTTCGGCCGCTTCCATCTCGCTGACGTAGGCGAGTTCGAGCTTATTGACTCGGTTCGCGCCCTCGGGCTGGATGAGTTCTCCGTAAGTGGCCAAGACCTCGCCCGTCTCGGGGTCAGCAATGGTCGTCAACGCGGCTCGTCCGTTGATGCGCTCACCAAGACCCTCGATGGCGTCCCCTTCGTCCACGATTCGGTGGGCAAGGATTCCCTCGGTCGTTCCGCAGTCGTGGCGCTTGATGATCACATCTTGGGCTACGTCGCAGAGACGTCGGGTCAGATATCCCGCGTCAGCCGTTCGCAGAGCGGTGTCGGCCAGACCCTTACGGGCTCCGTGGGTAGTCACGAAGTACTCGAGCATCGAAAGACCCTTGTGGAAGGAGTTCTTGACCGGAAGCTCATAGATAACTTCGTTGAACTGGTTGAACATCAGTCCGCGCATCCCGCTGAGCTGAGCGAGCTGCTTGACCGAACCGCGCGCACCGGAGACGGTGATGATCGACAGCGGATTCATCTGCTCCATCCCGGCCACGATTTCCTTACCGATCTGGTCGTAGGTTTCGGTCCAGAGCTTAATGAGGTTCTGCTGCATCTCGTTAAAGGTAAGCAGTCCTCGGCGGAACTGTTCGCTGATCCGGGTTGATCGGCTGTCGGCTTCGGCGAGGATTTCCTCGCGTCGCTCGGGCGGATCCATGTCGGTCAGGGCGATGCTGAGTCCGTACTTGGTGGCCCAGCGGAAGCCCAGATCCTTCATGTCGTCCAGAAGGCGGATGGTGCCATCGACTCCGACGAGCTTGTGGCAGCTGATGATGACCTCGGCAATGGCCTTCTTTCCAAGTTCGGTTTGGAGGAACTTGTCCGAGTGCTTCATCGGGTAGGGCAAGATGTCGTTGAACATCAGCTGACCGGGGGTGCAGATCGCGGTGATCGTCTCCCACTCTTGCGACAAGAGCTGCAGTTCGCGGGTCTCGTCACCGTCCTCGTCGGTCATCGTGATGTACCGATATTCTTGGCCGGTCTTGGCGTCGCGATAATCGACTTCGGTATCGGGGCGGAAGATCGGTCGTCGAATTCGGACCTTGACCGGATCGTTCAGGCCAAATCCGCGCTCAACGGCGGGGGCTTCCATCAAGAATCGGACTTCGTCCGGATTGGCGAAAACGGTCGGCGCCGGGAACGCCTCAGGGTTCTCGCGGTGTCGATCTTCGGCATCTTGCAGACGCTTTCGGGCGGCGTGGCTCACGAAGGTCAGCGCGTAGGCCCCAAGAACGATGTCTTGGATCGGCGAACACGTCGGCTTTCCGTCTGCCGGCGAGAAGAGGTTCTGGCTGCTGAGCATCAGAATCCGGGCTTCGGCCTGGGCTTCGGTGCTGAGCGGAACGTGGACGGCCATCTGGTCACCGTCGAAGTCAGCGTTATAGGCGTGACAAACGAGCGGGTGAACCTGGATGGCTTTTCCTTCAACGAGGATCGGCTCGAAGGCCTGAATCCCGAGTCGGTGAAGCGTTGGGGCGCGGTTCAGCAAGACCGGATGCTCCTTGATGACCTCTTCCAATCCGTCCCAAACAGCCGGGTGCATTCGGTCGATCATCCGCTTGGCGGTCTTGATGTTCTGGGTGATCTTTCGCTCGACCAGCGTCTTCATGACGAAGGGTTTGAAGAGTTCGAGGGCCATCTCCTTCGGCAGACCGCATTGGTGAAGCTTGAGGTGAGGACCGACGACGATAACCGATCGACCGGAGTAGTCCACCCGCTTACCGAGCAGGTTCTTTCGGAACCGACCTTCCTTACCCTTGAGCATGTCGCTGAGGGACTTGAGCGGGCGCTGGTTGCTGCCGACAACGGGTCGCGAGCGGCGCCCGTTATCGATCAAGGCATCGACCGCTTCTTGCAGAAGTCGCTTTTCGTGGTTCACGATCGACTCCGGCGCTTGGATCTCCATGATCTTCTTCAGGCGGTTATTGCGGTTGATGATTCGGCGGTAGAGATCGTTCAGGTCCGACGTCGCAAAACGTCCGCCATCGAGCTGGACCATCGGGCGCAGTTCGGGCGAAATGACGGGCACGACGTCGAGGATCATCCACTCGGGGCGGCTCTTGCTGCTGATGAGCGCGTCCATGAGTTCCAGTCGCTTGATCGCACGGAGGCGGCGTTGACTAGTGGTGATGACGATTTCTTGGCGAAGCTCGCGGCTGAGGCGCTCGAGGTCGACTCGCTTAAGGAGTTCCTTGACGGCTTCGGCCCCGATGTTGGCTCGGACGAGGTCGCCCAGGTCCATCTTGAGGCGGCGTCCGACGCGGTCGAGCATTTTGCTGATGGCTCGCCACTTGTCCTCATCGATCAACTGGTGAAGTTCCAGCTTGCTGAGCATTTCGACGGCGATATCGAGATCCTTCAACCGGTCATCGGCGTCGCGGTATTCGGCTCGAATCCGGTCGAAATTGGCCTTCATCCGTTCGCGCACAAAGGACTCATCCATGTACTCGTCGGGGTTGTTGCGCATCTCGGTCGTCAGTCGATCCAGCGACTCGATTTCGAGTTGGCGCATCTCCTCTTGGATGGCAAGCTTTTCGTTCTCGACCGTCTGCCGGATCTGCGGCATGATCTCACCAATCTTCTCGTTCTCAAGGTCGATGACGATGAAGCTAGCGAAGTAGATGACCTTTTCGAGGTTGCGCGGACTGATATCGAGGATCAGCGAGAGTGGGCTCGGCACTCCCTTGAGGTACCAAATGTGGCAGACCGGAGCGGCCAGCTCGACGATCGCCATCCGCTCGCGTCGGACCTTGCTTCGGGTGACTTCCACGCCGCAGCGCTCGCAGATGATGCCCTTGTACTTGATCTTCTTGTAGCGTCCACAGGCGCATTCCCAGTCCTTGACCGGACCAAAGATGCGCTCGCAGAAGAGACCGTCTCGTTCGGGCTTGAAGGTCCGGTAATTGATGGTTTCCGGCTTCTTGATTTCGTAGTGGATCATCTGCCCGTTGGCGTCTTTTCGGTAGCTCCAACTGCGGATGTCATCAGGACTGGCAATGCCGATTTTGATCTTGTCGAAGAGGCTGACGTCTGCCATGATGCTTGTTCGCATGGACAAGCCCATCCCACAAATAAAGAGGTGTGGCCACAGGAAAGGGGGAGGGCGTGTTTGTCCGAGGATGTATGATACCAGGCAAGGGTCCGGGATTGCAACCACAGCCAGGCCAAAAGACAAAGTACCGGTTTTGCAAGTTTAGCCTTGGAGTCGCCGCTAGATCCTTGTACAATAGGGGCCTATGCTCCGCTTGACGAAGACCGCCCTCACCTTCGCCATTAGCGTCGCCATGGTGGCCACCAGCCCGGCGATCATTCGGCGCGACGGAGTTCCCGACGCGGACTTTCTGGCGCTCGGCGCGCAATTTCCCGCGGTCGGTCGGCTTGATTTCACTTCCGCTGACCGACGCACCGGTACCTTACTCGGCGAACGCCACATCCTCACAGCCGCCCACAATTGGCCAGGCAATGCGACCACCCCCCTCGCCTTCCAGATCGGGGGAGAAACCTACACCGCCAGCAACTGGATCCGGCATCCTTCGTGGAACTCTTCTAACTTCACCAACGGGTTTGATATCATGCTGGGGCGGCTCGATCGGCGGGTCATGAACGTCAAGCCGATGACCCTGTTCCAAGGGACAAACGAATTCAACAAAGAGGGCGTTTTTGTTGGATTCGGAGCGACCGGAACGGGGACCGCCGGCCAGACCGGCAACGATTTTCAGAAGCGAGCCGCGACCAACTGGATCGAATACTACACCGCTTGGGCCCGCTGCCTAGCGTTCGACTTCGACGATGGCACCACGGCAAATAATGTGTTTGGCTCTCTCACATCTTCGCCAGCCACACCAACGGCGTTAGAAGGCCATTTTGGAAACGGGGATAGCGGCGGCCCCCTCCTCACTCTCGTTAATGGCGAGTACCAGATCTGCGGAGTCGCGAGCTTCAGGGGTCGCTTTGACGCCAACACCAACTCCACGATCTATGGCTCGATCTGCGGTTTCAGCCGAATCTTCCCCGTGTTGAACTGGACGCTCCAGCGATTGCGCGAAGAGGGAACGATCCAAGGGGAGATCAAGCTGGGTGATTTCCTCTTCTCGCCGCTCAATTTCAACGTGACCTTCCGGCTGTTCGACGCCGGAACCGAAAATCTCCGGGAGACCCAGGTCATCCCCCTCAGCAGCTGGGGCGGGTTCACCTATTCCACTTCCCTTCGCGGCAACTTCGACCTCCGGGTCCAATTTAGCCACTGGCTTTCGCACCGATTCCGAAGCCTGAACATCACAACAACCGGCGTCACAGGTCTCTCCACCACCCTGGTCAATGGCGACGTCGATAAGGACAACTCGGTCACGATTTTCGACTACATCCAACTCAGCGTCGCTTTCGACACGTCGATTGGCGACTCTTCGTTCAACGCCAATGCCGACCTGGACGGAGACGACTCCGTCACGATCTTCGACTACATCATCCTCAGCGCGAACTTCGACAAGGAAGGATCCTAGGGCGCCGAATATTGCAAGAATAGTGCAATAATGAAAGGAGGATGGTCACGAAGAAGCTCAATGTTGACGCCGTCGGCGCTCTCGCAGGATTGATTTGCGGGGTGCACTGCGTTGGGATTGCGTTGTTCTTCGCTGTGGCCCCCGTGCTCAACCTGGGATTCCTCAAGAGCCACGCCGTGGACTATGCATTTCTGGGTCTCGCTCTGCTTTTGGGTCCCTGGGGGGCATGGCGCGGATACACCCACCACGGCAAGATCATTCCCCCTCTGATGATCCTTCTAGGCGTTGGGCTGGTCACCTTTGCGATGCTTTTTGTCGGTCATAGCCACGAAAAAGTAAACATCACCAAGTCCCTCTTCTCTGCGACCGGAGGGCTTCTCCTGGCGGCTGGTCACTTTGCCAACAATCGAATTCACCAACGGGCCTGTTGCGCCGAGATCAAGGTTAGAGGAGCTTGACCCAGGCAAAAGACCCCTCCACATTGCGGTGGATGGAGTCTCTTGAAGCTTTGCCTAGACCGTCTTTTTAGCTGATCGCCATCGGCATGATTACGCAAAACTGCGCGGACTCGTCATCGGCCGAGCGGAAGACGGCCGGACGAGCCGGTTCGGTCAGTTCAGCCCTAATCCCATCGCCTCTCATCGCTTGAAGGGCATCGAGAACGAACTTACCGTTGAAGGCAATGTCGATCTCGCCGTTGTCGATGATCGCCGGGACTTGCTCTTTCGCTTCGCCCCGCTCTTCACTCCGAACGGTGATGACGATGCTCTCCGGTTGGCCCGAAAATCGGACTCGGTTGGCGTTATCTCGGGCCAAGATCATCGCCCGCTTCACGTAGTCGATCATCTCGGTTCGGTCAACGGTCCAGAGGCGGGTGTGTTCGGTTGGCACGACGCGCTCCCAGTTGGGATAGGAGCCGGCCAAGAGCTGGCTGACGACTTTGGCGGTGCCGGAATCAACCCCGACGCGACTCTCATCGAATTCGATGGTGACTTCTTCCGGATCGGCGATCGGGAGCGACTTGATCGCGCGGAGCGCCTTTTCGGGCACCACGACGCTGATCGGGACGCCGATCCCTTCTCGATCAATCTGCTTGACGGCCAGCCGGTGGGTGTCGGTCGCGACCATCGTCAGACGCTGCCCGTCATAGCGGAACAGCACCCCAGTGAGGACGGGCCGAGCGCTGTCGTCGGAAACGGCAAACGAGACGGCTTCGACCGATTCGCGGATCTCCTTCATGGAGAGCCGCAACTGAGCTGAGCCCGCCACCGAAGGCGGCTCGGGGAATTCGTTGCCGGGGAGCGCGAGGAGCTTCCACTCGCTCTGCCCGACCCGCAGATAGAGGGTCGTATCGGCGTACTCCAGTTGGATCGTCCCATCGGGCAACGCCGAAACGAGTTGGTTGAGAGTGGTGTAGGGCACGCAGACGCGCCCCGGCTCGCTGACGTTGGCGAGGATCTTTCTCTCCGCCCACATCTCTCCATCGCAACCCACCAGCCGGAGGCTGGCCCCTTCGGATCCGTCCAGCAGGATCGTCTGAAGAATAGGCAGCGCGGTGCGGACGCTGGTCGCGGATCCGGCGAGGCCCAGGGCCTCGGCAAATTCTTTACGAGAACACTCTAACTTCACGGTTCGACGTTGCTCCAATGAGTCTGCGGCATGGTTCCCTTTATCCGTTCATGGGGAGCCTGAGTTGAAGGTGGGCCGGGGTAGGGGCCTTCACTTCGACTTCCAAGCCGCGGGTTTGCATTTTCATGAGGATACGATGAAACGATTCCTCAGTGAATTCGGGTCTCGGCATGTTCCGCAGAGTGCGGACGGTGGCCGAAAGCGTTTGCATGTCATGGCTGAGGTCAGGATCTTGAAATGCGGCCAGCTCGAGCTCATCCTTAAGCTCTTGGGCCAGTTCCTCCCCAGCGTAGAGATCCACCAGCTTTTTGTAGAACTCTTGTTCTTTCATAGTGCTTTCTCTAGCGATCCTCCAAGTTTGTCCCTCAAGGCTCTCCGGCCTCGATACAGGCGCGATTTAAGCGCCGGGACACTGATGTTGAGTATCTCTGCCGCTTCCTTGGCGGAGATGTCTTCCAGGTCGCAGAGGATCAGAGGCTCCCGGTATTCCGGTTGCAATTCGCTCAGGGCCTGGTGAACGGTGATCCGAAGAGTGGTTTTCTCCATCGAACCGCCGTAGGCATGGTCGGCCGGCAACTCCATGAGTTTGTGTTGCCGCATACGGTCGATACATAGATTGCGCGTGATGCGGAAGAGCCACGTACGAAAAGCCCCATCGGCCCTCAATTCGTTCAACCTTCTCATCACCCTCAAGAACGTTTCTGCAGTCACGTCCTCGGCATCCGAGCGGTTTCCAAGCATCCGAAAGGCATACCGGAAGATCCGATCGCCGTAGATGGTGTAAAGACCACCCACCGCTTCCGGATCTCCTTTAGCCAGTGCTTGCAACCACCGCTTTTCTGCTAAGGAATCGTGTTGCGATTCGCCCGACATCATAAGACGACCGAGCACCAACCAAAGGTGCGCGGTCCATTATATCCCGCTGAGATTGCCGGGATGCCCTGCATCCCGGCAAGAACTAGGACTACGGAACGTCTTCGCCCGTGAGGTCGAAGTTGTTCGAGAGGATGATATAGTCAAAAATCGTGACCGAATCATCTCCATCCAGGTCGGCTGCGGCGTTGAAGCCGGCGTCCCCAAGACTTAGGTCAAAGGAGTTGGAAAGGTCGATGTAATCGAAGATCGTGACGCTGTTGTCGCCATCGATGTCTCCGTTGATCAGGCTGAAGTCGACGTCCGTGTCGCTGCCCTGCGCCTGGATGCTTCGGACCTTAGAGAGCCACTGAGTGGATGAGGCCTTCACTTTGATCGGCCCAGTCGTCGCACTGGTCAGCACGTAGCTGCCGTCAGCGAGCGGGGTGATCACCGATGTCTCTTGCAGGATTCCGTTTTGATAGACTCCGAACGTGACCGGGCGCTCGTTTGTGTCGTGATCGGTCAAGATCACCTTGCCCCGGATGTTTCGCCCGGTTCCGACCGTGAACTTGTACCAATTGATATCCTGGACCTTGAGCAGCTCACTCGGTTGCTGGTGGGTATCGCCGACTCCGCTGATCCGGAAGCTGATATTGCGACTTCCGCTGCCGGTCTCGAGCGAGTTGCTCGTTTGAGCCGCCGCCACTCCCGAGAAGTCCAAAACCGAACCGTTTCGGAAGAAATCATCGGCCGGGGCGGGCAGGTTGTTGGCGAATCCGAATCTGCTGATCGCCAAGTAGTAAGTCCCTGGGGCATAGCTGCGGGTCAGAGTCGAGCCGGCATTCGTGGACGAGGAGTCATCGTTGCCGAAGTTTGCGATCGGGTTGAAGTTCGCATCATAAACCCAGAGATCGGTATCCACCTGGTTGCCGGTGATGAGGTTCAGAGCTTCGTTGACCGAGGTGATGGTCACCGGCGAGGCGAAAATCCCGAGGTTCACTACGGGCACGGCTTCTTGGGTGTAAGTGACCAAGTAAGGGTCCACGGTGGAAGCGTCGCCCAGGACTTCGTAGAAGACCTGACCGCGGTTGCCGAAGGTGTACCAACTGCTCTGAGTGTAGTTCTGAGTCAGATCCTGGTAACCAAACTGGAATGGCTGGTTAAAAACGGTGTCAATGACCCCAGCTGATTGCCGAAGGCCACGGATCCGCACCAGGTTGTTGGTGTTGTCGAGCTTCAAGACGTTCTTGTAGACGCCGACCGGGCCAGCCTTGGCAGTCAGTCGGAAGTAGTCGGCGGTTCCGTCTCCCGATCCCTCGACAGAAGAGGTCCCGGTGGTGAAGCCCGTAACGGTCTGGCCACTCGCGGTGAAATTGATCGAGGTCGCGCTCGCCTTGCCAGAATTGGGTTCGACTTCGCTGAACTGCGCCGAAGCGATGACGATCGTTCCGAGACTGACGGCGGTGCCAAGAAGGAGCTTTTTCATTTGCATTCCAAAGTGCTCGCCAGGCTCTTCGCAGCCTGATGAGTCATTCTCTATAGACTACCGAAGGTTTTTCAAGTTCGCCCCCGTAAACTTCTTACATTTCTCGAAGGATTTAGAGTGGCGGGTATAGTTCGGCATCGATGGCTGAGTTCATTGCCGAAACCCTAATCCGCGACGTCCCCGACTTTCCCAAGCCTGGGATCATGTTTAAGGACATCACCCCGATCCTGCAGCACCCCGCGGCAGTGGCCGAAGTGATCCAAGGTCTCGCCGCAGTGGCCCGCGAGCTGCAACCCGACGTGATCGTCGGAATCGAGAGCCGAGGGTTCATCTTTGGCACCCCTCTCGCGCTCGAGATGGGTCTTCCCTTCTCGCCCGCCCGAAAGCTCGGCAAGCTCCCCTATGACCGGATCAGCGAGGAATACGCCCTAGAATACGGGACGAACACGATCGAGATGCACGTGGACGCGGTGAACCCAGGTCAGCGAGCTTTCATCGTGGATGACCTCCTCGCCACCGGCGGAACGGCCGCGGCGTCGGCACGCTTGGTCGAGCGACTGAATGGCCACGTGGCCGGGTTTGGGTTCGTCGTCGAACTCGAGTTCTTGCAAGGCCGAGAAAAGCTCCTTGGGTATCCGGTTCGATCCCTGATTAGCTTCTAAGGCGACCGACGGGGGAACCATGCTGATCGCGATCATGGGACCCACCGCGAGTGGCAAATCCTCGCTCGCTGAGTGGGTGGCCGAGGAGTGGAACTTGCCCCTGATCTCGGCCGATGCCTTCATGGTCTATCGGGGCTTGGATATCGGCACCAACAAGCCCGCCGACCGGACCCGGTATTCACTTCTCGATGTCGCCGACCCCCGGGAACAATTCGGACTGGGAGAGTGGCTCCGCCAAGTCTACGGGGTGCTGACCGACCGAGGCGCGGTCGTGGTAGGCGGGACTGGACTCTACATCCGGGCCCTCTTTGAACAATGGACCGACCTCCAGGGCCCGCCCGACCCCAAGTTGCGGGCTGAGTTGGAGGAGCGAATTCAGCGCGAGGGCCTTCCCGCGCTCTTTGCCGAACTCTCGCAGCAAGACCCCGAGGGGGCCGCGCGGGTGGATCCCCACAACCCGGTGCGGGTCCGGCGGGCCTTGGAACGCCTAGCCGTCCCGAATCCGCTGGAATTGCCGCCGCTTCCGGCAGTGCCCACGCTGAAGCTCGGCATCGATTGCCCAGTCCCGGCTCTGGATGCGGCCATCGAAACCCGGTGCCACCAAATGCTTGCGGGCGGATGGGTCGAAGAAGTGCGCGCTTTGCTAGAAAACGGAGTAGAAACGGGTGCCCCTGGCATGAAGGCCATCGGTTATCGAGAAATCGCAGAAACCATCCAAACCGGAAAAGGAGCCGAATCTTTGGCCCCAGTTCTGGTCACGCTGACCCGGCAATATGCCAAAAGACAGCGGACTTGGATGCGGAGCGAGCCGAATCTGAACCCTTTGAGCATCGAGGGCCCACAACAAAACGTGTCAGATGGTCTAAAATGGCACGTTCGTACGTTCATAGAACAGAAAAACAAGCAAGCAACAAAGTAAAGAGAACAGAAGAACAATGGGCAAAACGATCAACCTGCAGGACATGTTTTTGAACTCGGTCCGAAAAGAAGGGATTGGGGTCACGATCTACCTGATGGGCGGGGTACAGCTTCGGGGGCAGGTCCGAGGCTTTGACGCATTCACCGTGATGTTGGATTCACCCGGAAAACCGACTCAACTCGTCTATAAGCACGCGATCACCAGCGTCGTCCCGTCGCGACCTCTGAGTGGCCAAGGCGGCGGACGCCCCAGCGAACAAGGCGAAGGCGAGTCCGAACCAGCCGAAGAGTGATCCCCTTTACCAAGATGCACGGAATCGGGAACGATTTCGTGATGATCAATCGCTTCTCGGCCTCCCTTGTGGAGGCCGAGATTTCGTCTTTGGCCCTCCAACTCTGCGACCGGAGACGGGGCATCGGAGCCGACGGACTGGTGACTCTCGACCGCGGCGAGACGCTGCCCTGGCGGATGCGGATGTGGAACCCCGACGGCACCGAAAGCGCGATGTGCGGCAATGCCTTGCGCTGTCTGGCGCTCTTTCTCCAAGAGGAAGGACTCGATCCCTCGGACCGGTTGGCGGTCGAGATCGGGGGTCGAGAGCTCGGCCTAGAGGTCTTGGATGATCGCCGAGTTCGCGCCGAAATGGGTACGGTCGAGATGGCTTCGGGGGCGACGATTCTAGAAAGGGCCGCTGGCGTCTGGCGCGAGACGAGTTCGCCGCCCGAGGGCAAATCCGACCCGGCCGCGGACTCGCTGGCTTGGACGACAATGCGGGTCTCCGTCGGTAATCCCCACTGGGTGCTGGTCGGGGCGGATCCCCAAGATCTTCCGTTGGAGACGTGGGGCCCGGAGCTCGAGAACTTCGGCCCAAGATCGAACGTCCACTTGGTCCAAGTCCTCGGCTCCGACCGGATCAAGGTCCGGACCTGGGAGAGGGGCGCCGGTCTGACTCTGGCCTGCGGCTCGGGCGCCTGCGCCTGCGCCGCGGCGACCCATCACCTGGGCCTTACGAACTCCAAAGTCGAAGTCTTCCTCCCCGGCGGCAGCCTTCTCATCGAATTAGCTGACCTCAGCGTGCGCATGACAGGCCCCGCCCAGACCGTCTTCCGAGGCCACTGGTACAAAGAAACAGCGGAGTGAGGACGATGGTCGACTGCACTCCGCTGTGATGAATGGGCGTGGGTTAGACGCCGACCTTTTGCGGGGCGCGCCAGCGCACGTCGAGGTTCTTCACCGCCGAAGCCTCGTCCAGTCGGCCCACGATCTGGGTCGTTGGGGCGTCGTGGAGCAGGTCCGGGTTCGTCCGGGCTTCTTCGCAGATCGCGATGAGCGCGTCGCAGAAGGCGTCCAGCGTCTCCTTGCACTCCGTCTCGGTCGGTTCGATCATGATCGCCTCGGGCACGATTAGCGGGAAGTAGTTGGTTGGCGGGTGGAATCCGTAGTCGATCAGCCGCTTGCTGATGTCCAGCGCCCGGACGCCGCCCTTCTTGTACTCCTGAGCCGTGAGGACGCACTCGTGCATGCAAGGCCGGTCGTGGGCCGCCGGCAGCACGTCCTTCAGCCGAGCCTTGACGTAGTTCGCATTGAGAACCGCGTGGCGCGATATATCGGCCATCCGCTCCTTGCCATAGGCGCTGAGGTAAGTCAGCGCTCGAACTTCCATCAAGAACTGGCCAAAGTAAGCCGAAACCCGGCCGATCGAGTGCGGACGACGGTCGTCGAGCTCGACCTTCCCTTCTTTGTTTCGAATCACTACGGGGACCGGCTGGAAGGGCTCCAGGTGTGCCTTCAGGCCAATCGCGCCGCAACCGGGGCCGCCACCGCCGTGGGGCGTCGAGAACGTCTTGTGAAGGTTGAGGTGCATGCAGTCAAAGCCGTGATCGCCCGGTCGGGTCGTGCCGACCATCGCGTTCATATTGGCTCCATCGCAGAACACCTGCCCGCCGGCCTCATGAACCAGCCGACAGATCTCCTCGATTTGGGTTTCGAAGAGGCCAAGGGTCGAGGGGTTGGTGACCATAAAGGCGGCAACCGTTTCGTCGAGCGCAGTGGTCAGAGCCGCCATGTCGCATCCCCCGCTCGCGTCGGTTGGGATGGTCTTGACGGTGTAACCGACCATTGCCGCCGAGGCCGGATTGGTCCCATGGGCAGAGTCGGGAGCCAGCACGACCCGCCGAGTTGCGCCTTCGCCACGGCTTTCGTGATAAGCCCGAATGAGCATCAAGCAAGTGAGTTCCCCATGGGCCCCGGCGAGGGGTTGCAAGCAGATCGAGTCGAAACCGCAGATCTCGCAGAGGAACTCTTGAACCTGCGCGAGGACCTCCAGCGCTCCGGGAACGGTGTCGGCCGGCTGCATCGGGTGGATGTGAGTAAAGCCCGGGATCATGGCCGTGCGCTCATTGATCTTCGGGTTGTATTTCATCGTGCAGCTACCGAGGGGGTAGAAGCCGGTCTCGATGCCATAGTTGATGTGGCTGAGATTCGTAAAGTGCCGGATCAACTCCAGTTCGCTCACCTCGGGCAAGTGAAGACTTTGCCGGGTTGGACCGAGGGCTTTCTTGAGGTCGACTTCAGGCGTATCAGCGACCGGGAGGTTGCATCCTACGCGTCCGGGGGAAGACTTTTCGAAGATGAGCTTGGGTTGGGGTACGAGCTTGTGGGGCATGTTACTTCAGCACCTCGGCGAGGGCGGCGGCGTAGCGATCGATCTGGTCCTTGGTCCGGACCTCGGTGACCGCGACGAGCAGGCAGTGGTCCAGCCCCTTGTAATAGGGACCCAGCGGAAGACCAGCCATGATGTTCTGGTCAATCAGGCGGCGCTGGACCTCGTCGGCTGGTTTCGGAAGCTCTAGCACGAATTCGCCGAACACGTTGCCCGGAAACTTGATCTTCCCGCCGGCGGAGGAGAGTTTCTCGCGGGCGTATTGGGTGTTCCGCACCGTGGAGGTCGCAACCGACTGAAGGCCATTCTTGCCGAGCGCAATCATGTAGACCGTGGTGGCCAGAGCCATAAGCGCCTCGTTGGTGCAGATGTTGCTCGTTGCCTTTTCGCGGCGGATGTCTTGCTCTCGAGTTCGCAGGGTCATGACAAATCCGCTTCGACCTTGCGCGTCGTGGGTCCGGCCGACGATGCGGCCCGGGATCCGGCGGACGTATTCTTGTTTGCAGGCAAAGAGCCCAACCAGCGGACCGCCATAACCCATCGCGACGCCCAGTGGCTGACCTTCGCCCACCACGATATCCGCGTCAAATTCTCCAGGGGGCTTCAGCAGAGCCATCGCCGTAGGATCAGCGGCCACGATGAAGAGTGCACCGGCCTTGCGGGCCGCGGTTCGAGCGGCGTCCAGGTCCTCGATCACGCCAAAGAAGTTGGGGTATCCGACGATGACACAGGCGGCCTGATCATCGACGGTCGAGAAATCGGTGGTGGCCCCATTATTGTGGCGAATGACTTCCACGTGGAGACCATTGGCCCAGCAATACGTGTCCAGAACTTGGCGGTAGTGCGGATGCACCGCCTCGCTGATCACGATTTTGTGACGTCCGGTCACCCCGCTGGCCATAATCGCGGCCTCGGCCATGCTGGTCGATCCGTCGTACATGCTGGCGTTCGCGACATCCATGCCATAGAGCTCCGCGATCATCGACTGGAACTCATAGATCGTCTGCAGGTAGCCCTGGCTTAACTCTGGCTGGTAGGGGGTGTAGCTCGTGAGGAACTCACCGCGAGAAATGACGGCGGCCACGCTTGCGGGGATATAGCGATCATAAAGCCCGGCCCCCAGATACCAGTCGGCCTTGGTCGCGTCGAGGTTCTGCCGAGCCAGCAGCGCCATCTTGAGATAGAGCTGGTACTCGTTGAGCGCACTCGGCAAGTTGAGTTCGCCTTTGAACTTCAGCGAATCTGGGATCTCGACGAACAGATCATCGATGGTCTCAACGCCGATCGTGTCGAGCATGGATCGACGATCTTCTTCAGTGTGGGGAACGTAGGGCATTTTGGCGGGTCGGGGCTAGGACTCCGTGAGAGAAGAAAGGTTCGATCCCGAGCCCCGATCCGGGGTCGAACCGGGCTAAGCCTTAACCGATGACGCCTTGATAATCTTCGGGCGAGAGTAATCCCTCAGCCTGAGCAGGATCCGCGATCCGGAGCTTGACGATCCATCCACCCTGGTACGGGTCGGTGTTCACCAGCTCTGACTGACCGGAAAGGGCTGCGTTCGTCTCAATCACCTCGCCCGCAATCGGGGCGTAGAGATCGCTCACCGTCTTGACGCTCTCGACGGATCCAAAGGTCTCTTCTTGTTGCAGGGCGCGGCCGACCTCGGGCAGATCGAGGAAGACCACGTCTCCCAACTCGGACTGAGCGTGATCGGTAATCCCGATCGTGGCAACATCGCCTTCGATTCGAACCCACTCGTGGCTCTTGGTGTATTTCAGATCAGTTGGGACGTTCACGTTTGTTTTGACCTTCCTATAGGGCTACGAGGGGAGTTTACCAGCGGTTTTTTCGGGCTGGGGAATGCGCAAGAATCCGTTCTCAGACAAAGTGTGCCCCCACGCCGACCAAGCCGTCAGATCATCCTGGATTCCCTGTGTAAAATACCGATACTAGGAGAACTCCTTATGCAAAAAATCGCACAGATCCTACGAGGGGCAACGGTCGGCCTTTGTCTTGCCGTCGCCGCTCTCGCACCCGCCCAACAAGAGGTCACCCTTGGGGACCTCATGCGAGGCGAGAAAGTTGCTCCCCGCCAGTCCCTCGATGCCATTCAAAAGGACTACAAACCATTCACGATCGCGGTGCAGGGTTCGATGGCCAGCGGGATGGATTCGCTCTTCGGCGGGATCATGGGCCCCTTTATGGCCCTCATGGGTGGCATGGCCGGCGGCGGCCAAGGGATGGAAGTCTTCCAAGTGATGGGAGCCTTCTTCACCAAGGGTGAAGAGGTCAAGATGTATGGACATACCTACCTAGTGGGCTACCGACTGGATTTCAGCCCATTGATGCAGCCGGGCGCCGCAACCGAACCGCCTCCGGCCAGTGCACCCGCAGACGCAGAACCCCCGGCGACCCCGGTGGCCTATCGCCGTCCCCTAGCGGCCACGCCCGAAATCCAGTTCCGGCTCGACCTCATTCGAGTCGATGCCATCGTCTCGATCTCGCCGATGCAAGTCGACCTCAGCAAGCTGAAGGACTCAATGAACAGCCTGCAATCCGGGGCCGGCAACCCGGGTAGCGCGACTGAGGCTCTTCCCGACGACCCCGTGTCGAGCAGTGCTCAGACCCAGGGACTGAACAACCTCAAGCAGATCGCGATCGCTACGGTGATGTACACCGCAGACTACGATGACGTTCTGCCGGGAGCCCAGTCGACGCCGACCGCGAGAGCGCTGATCTATCCTTACATACGCAGCGCGGACGCCTTTAAGACGATGAATCCCCTCGGGAGCGAGTTCCGCTACAACACCTTTCAAGCGGCCGTGAGTACGACGGTCATCGAGGAGCCGGTCGGCACCCCGATCTGGTTTGAGAGCCGTCCCTGGCCAGATGGACGACGGATGGTCGCCTACCTCGATGGCTCGTGCGGGTTTGTGACGGCCGAGATGTGGGGCCCGATCGAGGCCGAGATGAAGCGTCGTTACCCGCGCTCGGGAGCGCTCCTCCCGGCAAACTACTTGCTCGACCAAGACCCTCTGCGTCGTCAGGACCGATAGCCATCTGGATGGGCTCGGCGCCAGTTCCAGGCGTGGCTCACCATTGATCCAAGATCCGGGTACTGCGGACTCCAACCGAGTTCGGCCCGGATCTTTTCGCTGCTGGCGACGAGTACTGCGGGATCGCCGTCTCGCCGGGGACCCTCCGAATGCGGGATCACCAGACCGGTGACCTCTTGGACCATCTGAAGGACCTCTCGCACCGAAAATCCTTGCCCATTCCCCAGGTTGTACTGGTTGCTCGGGGCTCCATCGCGCAACGCTCGAACGGCCAACCGGTGGGCTTCGGCGAGGTCCATGACGTGCACGTAGTCGCGCACACACGTGCCATCCAGGGTCGGATAATCCGTCCCAAAGATCTGCATCGGAGCGGTCTTTCCCATCGCGCTCAAGATCGCGGCAGGAATCAGGTGAGTCTCCGGATCGTGATCCTCGCCAAAGACTCCGTCGGGGTCGCTCCCCGCTGCATTGAAATAGCGCAGGGCGATGCTGCGCAATCCGTAGGCCCGCTCATAGGCGGACAGCGCCATCTCGACCGCGAACTTGGTCTCGCCGTAGGGACTGGTCGGCTTCTTCGGGTGATCCTCCGGAATCGGGACCACCTCGGGTTCGCCATAGACGGCGGCGGTGGAGCTGAACACGAGTTTGCTCAGGCCGGCCTCGCGCATGGCTTCTAGCAAGTTGAGGGTGCCGACAAAGTTGTTTTCCCAATACTCCGCCGGTTGACGGACGCTCTCCCCAACCTGGATCGAGCCGGCAAAGTGGATCACGACCTCGATCGGAAAGGTCGTCAACGCCCGCCGAATGCTCTCGCGGTCACGCAGATCGGCCTCGACTACGGGTGAGCCTCCAGCAGCGGGACGGTGCCCCTTCTCGAAACTGTCGAGGATGACGTGCCGCTCTCCCAGGTCCCTCAGGCGCTTGGCCATGTGCGACCCGATAAAACCAGCACCACCGCAGAGAAGGACCATATCGCCCGAAACATACCCCGGCTGGTATCTTATGGGGGCGCGAGCGCGAGTGGCGAAATTGGTAGACGCGCTGGATTTAGGTTCCAGTCCCGCGAGGGGT